>Ga0181563_10000121_pt1 | contig 64844 bp, 58 predicted proteins | sample 011ome_25_FD_133759 | JGI IMG/M metagenome (GOLD analysis project Ga0181563, IMG submission 133759) | Coastal salt marsh microbial communities from the Groves Creek Marsh, Skidaway Island, Georgia - 011512CT metaG (megahit assembly) | ecosystem: Environmental > Aquatic > Marine > Intertidal...
CCTTGTGCTCAATCGTCCGCGTGCGCCACGCGCGAAACACGTGAGCAACCACCTCCACTCGCAGCGCGCGCACGGCGACGACGAGCTCACGCGTCACGCGCGCGTCGCCGCACGCGCGAGCCCGCCAGGAGACGAAAAAGTGCGAGACAACGTCGCGATTTCGCGCGTGCACAGCTCTGCGCTCGCGCGCAGCTGCGCTCCAGCGCGCGAAAAAGCGAGCGCGATGGTCACTTTCGTCGTCGTCGTCGTCGTCGTCGTCGCCGCCGTCGCGCGCGGGTGTCATGGTGCCGCGCGCCGTCGTCTGTGGCGGGCTCTCTCAGTCCCCTCTACAGTTGTGGAAGGCGAACGGACTTTTTCCAATTGGAGATGTGAGGCTCATGTGCACGTCACCGAGGCGCTGGCGATGTGTATTGTATGTGTATGTATGTGTTGCGTGCGCATTGCATGAATTTGGCGCGTCGCGGAAAGTCTATATGGTGTTTACGACGCGCGAGCTGGAAGCCGCTCGAGCGCAGCCAAGGTGGTAAACGCGGCGACTTGGCTCAAGCCATCAGGCCAGGTGATGGACATGGCGTAGTTCCCGATGACGCTCATTTCTAAGGGTGCGATGTCGTCTGGGATGGGCGCGCCATTCATCAATCTATCGGGGCTTTCATTGCTCCCTTTGACACGAGCGCTCGTGTCTGACATGCGTACGTTTTTAGCTGAAATCCAAAATGGCTTGCCGTCATTTTCGCCCGGAATTTCCACTCTAAACGCGCCATCATATCCGGGGTCAACATCCACACGTGGCTTTTTCCCAGAGTTTAATTTAGCAACCTCACGAACGACAGATGCGGCGACTTCTTGGTACCGCGCGCTCGTCTCGCACGTCGGGTCTCGCAACACGAGCGGACGACCGGTGTCCCCACACGCGCTCAACTCTGGCACGATGGGCATCTGAAACAGGTTTGGCACGCCGTATTGATCGCAAATCTTTGCTCCACTGCCTTCGCCGAACGGTTTGTGTCGCACACCATCGACTTCGAAATAGCTCATGTTTTCCACGACGCTCACGCACGGCACGGCGAGCTTTGCAAACATGCGCACACCCTTTTCGACGTCAATGAACGCCAATTTTTGCGGTGTCGTCACCACCACCGCGGCAGTAATTGGCACAACCTGACATAATGTCAATTGAATGTCCCCCGTTCCAGGAGGCATGTCCAAGATTAAATAATCCAACTCGCCCCAATCCGTCGTCGTCAACAGCTGGTTAATCAAACCGCTCACCATCGGACCGCGCATGATCGCGCTTCCTTGACCCGCAAACCCAAAAGATACAACTTTTACTCCTTCGTACTCCACCGGCGTGATCGTCCCAGTCTCTTTATCCATCTGCAATACAGGAACCTCGGGAGAAATCATCGTCGGCAAGCTTGGACCGTACACGTCCGCGTCTAAAATCCCAACCTTGGCCCCCATCATCGCCAGCGTATACGCCAAGTTCACCGACGTCGTCGATTTCCCAACACCACCCTTACAAGAACTCACGGCGATGATGTGCGATACTCGTCGCAAGCCTTCCACAGTTTCTGGCGCGTCGTTTCTCGCCGGCTGCGCCGTCATCGTCACGTTCACCTTGCGCACCCAGTCCAACTCCCCTACGAACGCCTTGGCTTGTCTTTCGAATTCCGCCTTCACCGGACACGCCGGTGTGGTGAGTTCAATCGCAAAAAGCACAGCCCCTGTGGCGTCATCTATCGTCAATGCCTTGACAAACCCGCAGTTGACGATATCCTCGCCAAAGTCAGGGTCGATGACTCTGCGCAACTTTTCGAGCACCTGCGCCTCGCGCGACCCATCGGGGGCGGAATAAATCGCGGGCAAACCCGTGGTATCACCATCTGTGACGACAGCGTCGTCCGTGGGGGCGTGACGCGCGGTGACGCGTCGTCGTCGGGCGACGGAGCTGGGTTTATCCACAGCCGTGGCGCGGCGAGCGCCAGAGCGCGAGCTCGCCGTTGTCGCTCGAGCACAACACGCGCGCGCCGCCGTCGCGACGGTGGACATGATGAATGCGTACTACGTGCGTGCGCGTCTCGCGGACGAGGTGGCGAGAATTCCCGCGCGCGTGACTCTGAAGAAGTAGAGGAGCGCAGCCGTCGCGTGTGTGCACGTCATCGTTCATCGTCATCGTTTTACATCTTCTATCATTTATAGCTATCTGCGGCATTTCTGCGCGCCAATCCAATCAACTAAATCAATCATCTACCTTTTCTAAACGGTTTTGCCTTTTTCTTCGCTCGAAGTGCTTTGTCGATGTCTTTGCTGCGCGCGAACGCGCTCGCAATCTTTACCGCGTCGGCGTCTCGCTTGAACACGTGCAGAAAACATCCCGCCTTAGTTCGACGTTTCCATTCCCCAGAACCTTCGCATCCGGCTTCGTATTGCGAGCCACCGTCTTTTTCCAGACGCAACGTTTCCTTGAGCGCCGCCGACGCCGCGTCGCGCCCGAAGACTTGAATCAAAATACGAATAAGATGCTTCTTGGGTTCTTGAATGAGTTTGCACACGTGTTCGGCGCATCGAAGGTCCTCAGACGAAAGCGCAATAAACGCAGGGTCATCCGGGCGCTCGACATCCATCGGCGGCGGCGATTGCACCGCGCTGGCGTCCTCGAGCTCACCTTCTTCGATGGCATCATCAGCACCATCGACATCTTTCCCGCCTTCTACGCGCGTCGCACCACCGCCGACGGCGATGTCCATGTCTTCATAATCAATCAACTCTTCTTCATCGTCGATCTCGCCGTCGTCGGCATCCATGACGCCGCGCGCGCGCGTTGTGAGGCGCGTTCGTTGCGTGCCGTGTGCATGTACCGGTCGATCTTTGCACGCGGCGTCATTGTGTCACGCGCGCATCCAAGCGTCCCGCGCGCGCGACCGCCGCTCACCGCGCACATAGACGCGTATAGGCTTCACGCACGCGATCGCACCGCACGCGCGCCATGGGTGCGGCGTTTTCGACGAGCGTGCGCACGCTGTTTGATAAATTCTTTGGCAACTTGGACATGCGCGTGGTGATGCTCGGGTTGGACGCCGCGGGAAAGACGACGATATTGTACAAGCTGCACATCGGCGAGGTGTTGTCGACGGTGCCCACGCTTGGGTTTAACGTGGAGAAGGTACAGTATAAGAATGTGGTGTTCACGGTGTGGGACGTGGGCGGACAAGAAAAGTTGCGACCGCTGTGGAGACACTACTTTAATAACACGGATGGGTTAATCTTCGTCGTGGATTGCTTGGATCGGGATCGCATCGCGCGAGCGAAAGAGGAGTTTCATTCCATCGTGAACGATGCGTTTATGAAGAATAGCGCGATTTTGATTTTTGCCAACAAACAGGACTTGGCGGGGGCGTTGACGACGGCGGATATCGTGCAAGCGTTTGATTTAGCGTCGCTTAAGGGGCGTAAATGGCACGTACAGGCGTCGTGTGCTACACAGGGTCTTGGATTGTACGAAGGTTTGGATTGGTTGAGCGATACGCTTTCCCGGATGCGACGGTTGGGTCAGCAGACGAGCGTGGGCACGAGCGGTGAGCGACACGGCCAAGGGCGCCAAGGACGCATGGCTGCTTTGGCGTGATTTTAGAATGCATAATGCACACACACAGATACAAATACAAGTATGAATAGCGAGAGCTCGACCAGTAGCGACTTCCCTCTAAAGCCAGTCGATGTTTCAATGTAGAATACAGCTCATCCCAACTCCGTCTTTTGCAGTGGCTTTCGCACGTTCAACAAAAGCATGATAAATAGAATACAGTTTCATATTACATAATTTCATGTATCAAGAGAGATGAATTATTGTTGTCGGTTCACTTTGCGGCGATGGATAATAGTTGCGCTTGCTTGAGCTCATCACGACACTTTCCACAACCTTTCGATGCGTAACGGCACTTTGTGCAGCCTAACTCTGTGCGTGGTGGCTTGATTAGGCGCGGTCGACCTCGGCTGGGTTTGCCATTTGCATTTCTGCATGGCACCACGATGACTTCGCTTACTTTGCCAGTATTGACGTCGACGTACTTTCTCGATTTAGATGGAAACTTTTTGTTCAATCCTTGCGAGCTTTTCGTCATCGCCGTACGCGCTGTATTTTTCTTGGTTTGTGTCGTTTTCTTGACCGCAAGCGCTTTGGATGCGCGAGGACCGCGGGCCGAGCGTTCGGTGAGCGGATCACAGGCACCGCACCCATTAGCGGCATAGCGGCATTTGCTGCATCCTTTGGAGGTCACGAGCACGAGCGCCATGGAGTTATCAACCGCGTTCTTGGGTGGCCGTCCCGGTCCACGCTTCGCCGGTCTTCCTGGCGCCTTTTTAGCTTTTGGACCGCGCGGTAGACGCGCTGTGTCGGGGTCGCACTTTCCGCAGCCATTGGCACTCCATCGACACTTGCTGCATCCTTTGCTCGCGAGAACAAGCGCCTTGGAGTTATCTACCGCGGGCACGCTCGGCTTTGGATGCTTTCTCGGTCGTCCAGGTCCACGCTTCTGCACCACAGGCGCCTTGATAGTGTTCTTCTTGGCTCCCGGGCCGCGAGGTAGACGAGCGGTGTCGGGGTCGCATTTGCCGCAGCCACCGGCGCTCCATCGACACTTGCTGCAGCCTTTGCTGACTAATACGAGCGCCATGGAGTTGTCCACCGTCGGCGCCGCGTCGGGTTTGGTGGGCGCATTTTTCACTTTCTTTGTCGGTGGCGGACAGTCTTGTAGCTTTGGCGGTCGACCGCGGCGCTTCTTTTGCGGCTGTTGGTTTTCGCTCCCATTGACGGCGCATTCGTTGGTCACCGGACGCAACGGCATGCGCGCGGCGGCTGAGGGCGTCACACTCGCCGCTAAAGGTGTCGATGCCATTGGCGTGACGTTCTCAACTGCCGCGGGTTCTTCCTCGCGCTGTAAAAACAAAGGTGGTGGGAGTTCAACGAGTTGTCGATTCATCAACGGATGCCAACGCGGTCCGGGCGTGCACGACTCAATGGCGGGCGTCATGGCGTACGGTGTCGGCGCGTACATTGGCGTCGTCGCAAAGTTTGGTCCAGGAGTCAAAGCATACGCACTGCACGGGCTTTGTTGCTCAACCTCTTCGCCTTCGTCTTCATTTCCGTCAGCGTCAGGATCGTTACAATCCGTCGCCTGCACGCTCTCTTCCGGATAGCTCGTCGGACGCGCGGGCGTGCATCCGCCCATGGGTAAGTGTAAATCATTCGCCGCACGGAAGTCAACCATTTCTTCAATCGCCTCATCGCTACTCCAACGTTCGTTGGCGTCAACCCAAGTCGTTGACTTTAAGAATTCAAACAAGACTTCGCAGCCGCGCACGACGTTGACGTCAAACTTGGTCAAGATTTCCTTGACGCGCGCTTCTTGTCCAGCCGTGGCGGCGATCTTCTTTTCCAACTTCAACTCTCCGAGCGCTTCTTCGAGCTGGCAGTCAACTAATATGTCAACCGACAAGCACATGGACGCCGCCCAAACGAGGAACGCCCACATATCGGCTTGGAAATCATAGTGCGGTCCGCGCGTTTCGGGCGCAATATATCCGCACGTCCCTGGTCCTTGCAACGTCATCCTCCGCTTTCCAACTTTCGGCAAGCGCACGGCGGTGCCCCAATCGGTAAAACCGATCGTGATTTTCGTCACCGTCCCGAACGCGTTGCGAATTACGCTTCGCACGAGTAAATTCTTAGCCTTCAAGTCTCTCCACACCACGCGCGCGCGCTTCAACTCCTCCAACCCCTCGGCGACTTGTAAAAACACATCCAATTTCACCCGCTCGCTCAGCTCGCGTCCTTGCGCTTTCTCACGAACCATAAAATCCTCCAAGCACCCATTCTCACACAACTCGCTCAATACTGCCAAATACTTCTTCCCGTCGCTCGCGCGCGTCGTCGTCGCGCACCCGTACACCTTGATCGCAATCTTCGGCAAGTCCCCCACCGTCGCCACCTCCGCCACCACCTGCGATTCCTTACTACTATCAACAACTCTCGCACACACCTCTTCGCCGCGAAATACCGCGCGATAGGCGGTGCAGAACCCACCTTCGCCCAGCGGTGCGGCATCGTACTTCACCTCGACCTCAACCTCGGCAAATTGTTTCATATCCGGGCGATGCTCGCGAATCAGCGCCAGGCACCGCTCGGCATCGGCGGCGTCCATGCTGACAACGACGACGACGTCCACCCGACGTCGCGCGCGCGCGCGTGCGCGTGTGTGACGCCCGGACCCGAGCGTGATGCCCGACGATGGATGGGGGGCGAGAACGCCAACGGACGTTTCGAGCGTTCCCCCCTTTCGAGCGTTCGTGCGTGGTCATGATTGGTCGTTGGGGGGGACTAACTCACCGAATGTCCGAACTTTCGCACGTTTTTTTTTTTAATTATCACGTCCATGTATATACGCGTCATAGTACATACTATTAGAGAGACGTATAGTATACGCATGTGTATACATAGGCGTCGTTCGCGTGGCATTTCCCCCCACATTGGGTCGTCCCACGCGTACTGTATAGGTATTTCATGCCATGTATTTCATGGCATGTGCGCGGTCGGATCTGGGTTTTCCCATCATTCGAGTCGAGGTTTTCATCGACGCGGCGCGCGCGCGCCTTCGCGCCGTCGCCGCATCGTGCGACGCGACGCGCGCTTCGCGTGCGAACCTGCTGTAGTCTGTCGTCATGTCGCCGTGTTCGACATCGAGCGTCGTGCGCGCCGCACACGCGAGCCTCGCGGGTGGCACGCGCGTGGGGCCCGCGTCTGGGCGTCGATCGTCGAGCGCTGGGGCGCGCCCAACGCGCGCGCACGCGACGATGCGCGGCGGTGCGACCGCGCCAGGTGCGGGGTTCGTTCGATTTGGTTCGTACGGAGGATTCGTAGATGGGCATAAGCTCGCTGGGGCGTTGCAGCGTGGGGATGGGCGAGGGGCGCGCGCGGGGTTTGAGGCGACGGTGCGCGCGGCGACGCGCGCGGCGGGACGCGCCGGGAAGAAGATCACGGCGACGATGATGCCGATCGGTGTGCCACGGGTGCCGTATAAGACTCCGAATGAGAGCATGTGGCAATGGGTTGATATTTGGAACTGCTTGTACAGAGAACGGATTATTTGGATTGGGCAAACGATCGACGAGGAGCTCGGGAACCAGCTCGTGGCGACGATGTTGTTCTTGGATAGCGTCGATAAGAATAAGCCGATTTACTTGTACATCAACTCGGATGGTGGGCAGATTGTGCCGACGATGGCGATTTTGGACACCATGAAGCACATCAAATCTGAAGTCGGTACGGTCGGTTTCGGCAGCGCGCGCGCCATGGGCGGGTTGTTGCTCGCGAGCGGCGCCAAGGGTAAGCGCGCGGTGTTACCGAACACGTGCATCATGCTGCACCACCCCTCAGGTGTCGCGCGTGGTGCTGCGAGTGACATTCAAAACGAAGGTAAAGAGTTACTCCGCATCCGGGCGTACGTGAACAAATTGGTCGCCAACGCCACAGGCCAACCCGTGGAGAAGATTTCCGAAGACATTCGTCGCGACAAGCACTTCACCCCGCAAGCCGCGCTCGAGTACGGCATCATCGACAAGGTGCTCTACAGAAATAGAAAGTAAGCAACCATGACTGCTACTACAACGCGCAGACGACGACGACGACGACGACGACGACGACGACGTCGGCGAGGACGTTGATATCGAGCGCGCAGTCCCTCTTCTGTCGCGCGCCTCCAGCCTGTCATACAATATTAGAATTTACGCAATCAACACAAAAACACCCCGCGTGCCCACCACCTCCATCGCTAAATCTACATATACCAACCACAAACCCTCTAATACATAATACTCACCCTCCCCGCACCGCGCGCGGGCGATGACGTCGGCGGCCGCTGTGACGTCGACGCCGTCGACGCCCTCTCGGCGCCGCACACGTCGACGCTGACGCCGCCGCGCCCTCTCTCTCGCGCGCAAAACAACGCACACGCATCGCCACACGCGACACTCGCGCACTGCGGCACGCACGGTCGCGAGACGCGCGACAGCACGCGACGACAGACGCGAGACGCGCGACCGCGGACCGATAGGGATCGTCCGATTGGCGATCGATTGTCGTCGATTACGCGTGGACTGGCGGAGAATTCGCGCGTGAGACGACGACGATGATGATGCGCGTGAGTGTTTGCGCGCATTATGGCGGTGGACGGGCGAATTCGACGGCGGGGCCGCACGCAGGGCGAGGGAGCAGAGGCGCGCGAGGCGAGGCGAGAGGCAAGGGCGAGCGGAGCGGGCGCGCGGCGTGCGGGACGAGCACGAGCGGTACAGAGGGTGGGTTTGCGACTGGTATGATGTGCTCGGGTGGGAGTGGTGCGAGTAGAGCGCGACGCGGAGCGGGCGTGAGAGGAGTGAGGCGGATGACGAGGACGACGACGTCAGCCGTCGTCCCGGGGGCTACGGATAAGAAGAGCGTCGGCGGAAAGGGGAAGACGAAGGTATCGTTTGATGAGCTCGATCCGGAACATAACACGTCATTTGGGTCGAGCGATGAAGGGGTGAAGTATGACATAGTTCAAATCACAGCTCCCGTGGTTGAGGATATGGAGGAGATGCGTTTGAACCTGAGAGACGTCATCGGTCGAAAGAACCCGTTGTTGCTCGCCGCGGCGGATCAAATTTTTGGCGCGGGTGGTAAGCGGTTGAGACCGGTGTTGGTGTTTTTGGTTGCGCGCGCAACGGCAGAGTTGATGAAGATGGAGAATATCACGGATAGACAGAGACGATTGGCAGAAATTACAGAGATGATTCACACCGCTTCGCTCGTGCACGACGACGTCTTGGACGATTGCGACACTCGACGAGGAAAGAATACTATACACACCTTGTACGGTACACGCGTCGCAATTTTGGCGGGTGATTTCTTGTTTGCGCAGTCCTCTTGGTTTTTGGCCAACTTGGACAACTTGGAAGTGATCAAGCTCATTTCTCAAGTCATTGCTGATTTCGCCGACGGGGAAATTTCGCAAGCCGGCGCGTTGTTCAACTGCAACGTCACCTTGGATGAGTACTTGTTGAAGAGCCACCACAAGACGGCGTCTTTAATTGCTGCATCTTGCAAATCCGCATCAGTTTTCAGCGAATGTGACGAGTCGGTCAAGAATGACATGTACGAGTATGGCAAGCACCTCGGTTTGGCATTCCAAGTCGTGGACGACATCTTGGACTTTACCCAAACTGAAGAACAATTAGGCAAACCCCAAGGTCAAGATTTAGCCAGCGGAAACTTAACCGCGCCAACTATTTTCGCCTTGCAGAAGAGACCGGAATTGCGCGCGTTGATTGATAGCCAGTTTGAAAATGAAGGCGACTTGCAAAAGGCGATTGACATCGTCACTGAGTACGGCATTGAGGAGGCACGCAAATTGGCCAAGAGAGAGGGGGACATCGCGTTGGCATCGCTCAGACAGCTTCCAGATAGCGAGTCTAAGCGATCTTTAGTGGGTATGGTTGGATACGTTCTTGAACGTATTTACTAAACGAGAAAAACCTGTCTACTACAGTACGACGTCTTTGAATGTCGACATCGCACGCTTTGCTAGGAATTTGATTGTTATGTGAAATTGCATTCAACACAAAATCTTGTTATTATATAATTCAACTACTTAAAAATTCGCTCCAATCGCTGCCAGCGTCATGCGCGTTTTACGCGGCGCCGATGGCGGCGCTGACAAAGCGGTGCACGAGCGCACCCAACGAACGCCGCATGGCTGGATTTTGGAACACGAGGTACCAAAACGTCACTGCTCCAAAAATGAGGGACGCGCAAAAACTAAAACTCTCGCGTTTCATCATTTTCTCAACTTCATCATACGAATACGCCGTGTTGGAGATCTCAAAAAGCGCTGGTCTGTGGAACACCGTCGGAAGCACCGTGTGCAAGATGGAGATGAACACCATTCGCGCCATCAACACGCCGCCAATCGTTCGGTTCATGGATCCACCAAAACCACCTTGTGAAAGCCTCGCCGCGGCATCGACTTGCGGTTTACGCAATTTGTCGAACGTCTTTAGCGCTTTCGGGAGATCTTCATCACCCATTTCTTCAAGCGTCACTCGCAGGGCGTGCGTCGTTTCCAGAGCCACGTTGGCGCCCTGGCCGAGACTCGGCCAGCAGCTGTGCGCGGCGTCGCCAATCAAAAGCACGTTGTCCTTGTACACCATCGAGCTCACGGTGGTGGTCGTTCCACCTGGAGAAGCCTTTTGTTTGGCCAGCATGGAGCTCGTCTTTGATGGAAGGTTGCCCGAAAAAGCGTCTGGGAATTTTGTGGCAAACAATCGATCCACTTGTTGCGGCGCCTCAATCTTATCCCACGTCCACTCACCGCTCTCAGGTAAGATAACTACGGCACTATGCGTACCATCGGGATTCGGCGGCGCCAACACGCTTGTTTGTCCACGTCTCCACGTGTGAAACGCTCTCGACCAGTCGTTCTCCATACCACGCGGGGCGCCAGCGAGTTTCGGCAACATCACGCTCTTGTACTTCATGCCATCCGTGACTTGCTTCACAACGAACGATCCCTGAGAATCTTGCACGATTTCCGCGCGAACTCTTGATCGTACGCCGTCAGCACCTACTAACAAATCATACGTCTTCTCCTCGAACAACGACTCATCTTCGCTCAGAAACGGGCACACGTCTTCCCCTTCAAACTTCTCAAACACCGCCGTTTGCGTGTTAAAATTCACTCCAACGAGTGATCGATTGAAATGAAACCGTATACGATCACCATACTTCTCACTCGCCTCTCTCGCGATCGTCGCCGCCAACACCGCTCTATTCACGCTCACCGCTCGGCTAAAGCTTTGACTCGAAAACACCGCCCCAGATTTCACCCCGTGTCGCACGCCTCCGCTCACATGCACGCACAACTCATCATCCAACACTATCCCACCAGCATCCAACGCATCGAGTCCACGGCCATTGAGTACGACATTGTACGTTCTCGCGCTCGTCTCGACTTTGTTACTCGCGCCTCGTCGCTCGTACACATCAACCTCGTACCCCAACGACGCGAGATGAATGCTCGTGAGCGCGCCCGCGGGGCCGGCACCGATGATGACGACGGATTTGCCGTTCAGCGGCGCCGCGTCGGTTGGCGCCGACGCGCCATCGGCGTCGCGGCAGACGATGCGCGAGCGGTGCGCCCAGCGCTGCTGCTGCCGAGCGTTCGCGTGACGCGACGACAACGACGACGACGCGTGCACGCACGCGCGCGACGACGTCGCATCGGGGCGCGTCGTGCAGGTCACGAGCATCGCGCGCGACGGCGAGAGTTGGGCTCGCATGTCGACGTGTGACGCGGTGAGCTGCGTGAGCTCTCTGGTTGGATAGCGCGGCGTCACGGCTCGGGCGAGAATGGCGCGTGTGCGAATGAAATCGCGTGAAACAGTGCTCGCTAGTGGTGAACTATTAACATTCTGCATGGCTAGAGTGCGCGCGCGGCGGCGGCGGCGTTGGCGGTGGTTTTATCGTCTTGTCTCGCGATTTCGAGAGACTTGACGTATCCGCCGGTGATGCCTTTGGAAATGCGATAGAGCAAGGAATTATCAGGGGCGTCGGCATCGACAATAACATCACGGAATTCCTCTGTGGCATCTGAATTCGTGGGATATAGCTCCGGCTTGTCGAGTTTGTCGTATGGGATGTGACGCGCGTAAGGCAAGCCTGGCCGGCATCGGTCGTACGCGTGCAAGAGCGAGCCAAACGTGCGCTCCCATGTCAATCCCACGGTGCTCTCTACGGCGGCGCGAGACATTCGCTCGGCGAGCTTGCGATCCTTCATCAATCGTACTAATGCGTTGACGTAGTTTGTCACGTCACCAGGGATTGGTTCGGTGTTTTTGACGATGATACCGCTCACTTCGTCTTGCACGATGGCTCGGTTGACGCCGACGTCATCCGTGACGACGGGCAAGCCCGACGCCATGGCTTCGATCAAGTTGTTAGGAATGACTTCTGTCTTTGACGGGAAGAAAAATATATCTCCCGCAGCGTAGGTTTTTGCGAGATTTGCCCCACCGGTGTGTCCTAAAATGACCACGTTGTCCAAACGCTGGAGATCAGAACGTACCCATTCCAAATCCGGACCGTCGCCGGCGATGACTACTCGGAAGGGTGGGATTTCGGGATCTTTCCCGCTATCGACGAGCGCGTCCAAGGCTTGGATAGTTTTCACAAAACTTGCCAACCCTTTTTCGCGCACGATGCGAGCAACCCATAAAATAACCAACTCTTTATCTTTGACGCCAAAAACATCCCGTCTGTATTGTTCGTCTCGCATTTCTGGCGAGTAGAGCGTTCGATTGACCCCACGCGGGAAAAATCCCATCTTCTCCCCAGGTACGCCCATCGAACGTAGATGTTCCGCAGCGGCGTACGTCGGTACGGCGACGACGTCGCAGAGTTGGTAGAAACCACTTAGTAAGTGTCGGAGCGGCGACGTGAGTAAACTCACGCGATAGTATTGCAGATACGTGTCAAACGCGGTGTGATACGAGCACACCGAACACGCGCCAACTTCAGCAGCCCATCGCACGGCGCTGTGACCGAGCATGTCGGGCGCTGCGACATGCACCACGTGTGGGTTGTACGCTTCTAACACGGCGCGCTGTCGCGCTTGTAATGGCGCCGCCATTTTGTACTCGGGTCGACCGGGCGCTTCAATCGCGGGCACGGGCGCCACGAGCTGATGCACGCTATCATACGAATTTGCCCGCACGTAATCGCGTTCAGCGAGATCAGGGCTCATCACCATCACGCTTGCATCATCACGCCCGCGAATAAATTCTGCAAAGCGCTTCATGGTTCGACTCACGCCGTCGACGTGTTCCCACACCGTCGTCACGATGGCGATGCGTCGCGCATCTGGCGAATTCGTTACAGATACGCTGCACGCCATCGCTGGACACGACTTCTCATTCACCACCAACTGCTGCTTTTCCAAAGCATCCACTAAAGACTTCGCTGCGTCATGCGCTGCGCTCAGACCACATTTTTCGTATGACGTCGCCACCGCCCGCAACTGCGGCACCGTCCCCGAGTGCCATTGATAGTGCTGCACAGACACTGGCACTGGGAATATATTGTCCTGATGAATGTTCAACGCCGCCGCGGGCACGACGTCGTCATCTGCAAAATCATGCAAGCATCTCACGTCGGAGATGGCAAACTTCAACTTGTGCGCAATCACCATGCCTTCTCGCGGCAGCGGCTTGCCTTCGTTGTTAGTATTTGGCGGCGACCGACGCACGTCGCATAGCTCGCCAACGCGACACTGTCTAGGGAACGTCGCGTGAAACGAGTCCTTAGTATCAACTTTGGATAAAGTTCCATCTTGAGAAATACGATCGATCCATACTCCGTTGACGAGCTCGAATCCCAAGCTATCCGCGTCGGCGAGGAACCCCGGAATGCTATATTTGTCGGCGCCCGAGCCACGCGGAACGAATAAATGTTCGTCGATATCAGCCAGAATCACCCAATCTTCTTCATCCATGACGTTTGCGAGTTGAAATTGCCAGTATCGAGATAATTCACTGTGCCGCAACGTTTTCCCGGCGTACACGTCGTGCGTGACGCCACGTTTTTTGAGCGCTTTTTGAATCTCTTTGGGTGCGTCGTCATCCTTGGAGTGAATCACGACGTAAATATTCTCCGCCGGAATCTTTCCGTGATCGATGTAATGCGTCAAAAACTGATCTAGCATCACTAAACCATCATCTGAATCGGCGTTGACTCCGGTTAACAGCGCCGTTTTCGCCACGACGTCCCCGCTCACGGCGCGTCCAAACCCAAACATCGAGCGCGTCTTTGCCGTCTTCACTCGCCTCGGTCTAAATCGTCTACTCACCCCTCTAAACCCAGTCTTTCGAGGAATTTCGCCCAAGTCACACTTTAACCTCATCGCCTGCGTCATTCCTCGTCCATCTTCCGCCACCGTACGCGAATCCCACTCCTCCCAAGGCGCGTCTGCGCGGCGCGCGCTCAACTTGTGATGCGCCGCGGAGCGCCCCAAAACCACCCCATACATCGCGTACGCGCACACCAACGCCAAAACAAACCGAAACATCCTAGAAACCACCCCACGCCGTCGTTTCCGATCGCCATGCGTCCTCGTCCTCGTCGTCGACGTCGATAAAGCCCCATGCACGCTCCCATGCGCCGCCGACGCCCACACCGACTGCACGCACTGCCGCCACCGCCGTCCCGCGATGGACTTCGGTCCGCACCATCGCGGGCGCGCAGTCCACGGCCCAGATGGTGACGTGTCGCCCTCGCGCGTCATCGCGCCGGCGTCGCCGCCCGTCGCGCAGTGCGGCGCGGATAAGTGCGCCGTGCGAGTGCGAGTTTTCACACACGGTTTTTAAACGTTGACAGCGCTCGTGATGCACTCGCCACCGCCAGACCCACGCGCCGGGTCGCGGTGTGCGTTCGCGCGCGCGGAGGCGTGCGAAAGAGTTGCTTTGCGCGCGGTGCGCGCGCGTGCGAGGGCATCGGACGCGGTGCGGTGCGCGTGAGCGCGTCGGACGTGCGGGAATAATCTTTCGCATCGCATTATCGGTGCTTGAGAAAAGGACGTTGGAGCATCAAGTCGCGCGAGGGGCGCGGCGAGCGGTGCGCGGGATGTGGAGGTTGATTGGGCGCGCGTTTCGCTTCGCGCGCGGACCGTTTCATCGGCCGCTCGAACCGCTCCTATGGCTCGCCTCGGTCGTGAGCGTGCGACGGGCGTGGGCGTTGCCGAGTACGGCGAAAGGGACGACGAATCGCGCGGCGATGGATGCGAGGTTGGCGGCGATGCATCCAGCGCGACGGGCATTGCCATTGTTGGCGGTTATCGCCCAGTGGCGCGTCGACGGCGCGAGGTGGCAAGTCGTACCCGCGTACATCGGTACGGGGTTGACGATGAGCGTCAGCGCCGCGGGTACGAGACTTCCATTATGGATTCGTCGCGTCGCGGCGTTTAGCGGTGGGGCGACGACGTTTGCGAGTGTAATCAGTGGATTGTTGATTCCGGTGTTTCGCATGCCTAAACCGACTGGGCCGTATAAAGTCGGCAAACGCACGATGCTTTGGGCGGATAAGTCGCGTAAGAGTTGGTTGTTGAACACAAAAGGACGTGGCGCATTACCCGAACATAGAAAATTGATGGCGAACGTGTGGTATCCGGCGTGTGAGCGAGGATTGAGTGAGTTGCGTACAAAGCGAAAGGCGAATTGGCTCGACCCGCTGTTGGCGCGGTCGCTCGCGGTGAGTTTCTGGGCGCCTGAGTGGTGCGTGAATTACTTTCGATTAGTGCGCATGGAAGCTTTAGATAATGTACCCATATCCAAAGACAAGGCGTTTCCAGTGGTGTTGTTTTCGCACTCGTTTACTGGTATGAAGGAGCAAAATAGCGCGTTGTTTCAAGAAATGGCGAGCTGGGGATACATCATCGTCGCCGTCGATCATCCACACGACGCGGCTTTGGTGTTATACCCGGATGGTTCGACTGCGGACTTTAGAGGGTACGACATGCCAAATGATGCTCTTCCATTGAACTGGTGGAAATTCCGTCACGAACATCTTCGATGGCGCGCGCTCGACGTCTTGTTTGCTCTTGAACAAATGGTCAACCTAAACGATGACCCCGAGAGCAACTTTCACCAGTCACTTGACTTGACGAGAATAGCCGCGATGGGTCATTCGTTTGGTGGCGCCGCAGTTGGTTTAGTTGCACAAATGGATCCTCGTATACAGTGTTGTATTATGCTTGATCCGTGGATGTGGCCGTTTGGGTTGGAAAAGATGAAGCAAGGCATTCCGTGTCCGTTGTTGATATTTGAAGCGCCGAGATTCATCGGAAATCGTGACATCTTCTGCGTATCGAACTCCGAGATGACATCAACGCTGTGTGCGTCGACCGCACCAGCTTCGGTGAACGCCAACGTGGAGGAGAAGGAGCCATTTCAAAGTACGCCGGCACGATTGGACCACGTCGACGAAGAACTCGACAAAGACATCGACGAAGACATCGACGCGCCTGGCAGTCTCAGTCGACACGGCTCTGAAAGTGGACGATCACCGCGCGTGTCGACAAATTCTCTGAATAATCTTCGACCGCCCATCCCACCGCGTCGCAGTGTCGAAGGTGGACCGTCGTCGTCCGTGGAGAAGCTCGCGAGTGGAGCGCCGCTGGCGCACTCGTCGATGAGTCGAAATTCGAGTTGGGGTTCGTTTGCGTCAACCTACGCGGCGCAGCGAGAACCAAGTGGTGTGGCGTTCAAGGCTGTGATTGAAGAGACCATGCATTTTGATTTCACAGATTTAGCAATGGTGGCGCCGTTGACGACGCGTTTACTCGGCGTCGTCGCCGTGGGCGGGTACGAAGTACACGATATCACTGGTGCAGCAATTTTACGGTTCTTACACGCATACAACCATCCACGCGAGTTCGATCATATTCTGAGTGCCGAAGAGTTAGACTCGCAGGCACGCGCGATTCACCCTGGGCCGTGGCCAGGCTGTCCTGTTGACGCCAAACAAGTCAACAGCGTCGGCGGCGCCGCGACATCCAACGTGGTTCCACCATCGCCGCGTTCGACGCCCTTGAAAACGCTTCGCGAAGAGTTGCGTAAACAGCCCGATAGTGGATGGGAAGCAAAAGGCGGGATTTGCCGATGGGTGCAATGCACTGATTGGTTACACGACGAAGAGCGACCGTGGATTGACGAACAAAGCCGCGAAATTCGTTGGCTTTTAAGCGAAACTGAAGACAAGGGTGTGGCGTTGACAGATGCGGATTTGACGTGCATGTTCCCGACGCGTTCAGTAGAGAGCATTCGAGCGGCGATCGCGGCGTACCGATCGAGCGATGAAGTGTTTCCAACTCCCAAGAAACTCGGTTGGCTTTCCGAGGCGTTGCTCGGCGGCGACATCGACGACGCCCCACCTGACTACGAAGGTTTCAGACCATAGAAATGTTGTTGTTCAATACTACAAAAAAAGCAAAGCAGAACATAATCAAGCTCGAGTCGAAGTGTTAAACATCCAAATCAAACCATCCATCGAGCGGAGGCGGGTCTTCGCCGACGACGTCATAGTACCAGCGCAAGACGCGAGACGCGATGCGTTTCTTCTTCATCAACGGCCTTTCATTGTCATTCGTACTCCGACCGCCATCGATGATAAAATCTGCCGCGCGCGAGTACCATGGATGCCGGCGTTCCATAATCTCCGTAAAACTCGCCGTGGCGCTTAAATCCGGTCTATTACTATCGCCGGCGATGCGTCTGCACAAGTATTCGATATCGCGGTCTAAAAACACAACCTTCCCCCCATTCGCCTTCAGCGCCTCCACCTTGCGCTCGCTATACATCTCATTACCATTCTCATCTAAATCCACAACCACTCCACCACCGGCGTCGATCAACGTCCAACCATCAAACGCGCTCGCCGCCTTTTGACACACTTTATACTCCAAATCCCGAAAGTATCTCCACCCGTGCGCCTCCACGATCGCCGGAATCGACATGCCCGCCTCGTACACGATCAAATCATCCAACACAAACGTCTTGAAGCGCTTATCGAACGCCTGAATCCGTCGACAGACGCTGGATTTGCCGCATCCGCGACCGCCAATCAAAATCAAATTTTTCGGCCCATCGTTCACGTCAGCGAACGGGTGCGTGGCGTCCTCCACCTCGATCGACGCCCGTACACCGCCGCGATAGCCTCGTCCTTGTCCTCGACCTCGTCCTCGTCCATCGCGCGATGCGCGCGGCGATGTACATAACGCGGATATCGACGAGAGCATCATTATTTCGTGCGCCGCTGAGTGACGACGCCATTTCGTTTCGCGCGACTTTTCATTCCGCCGCGACTTCGCCCGGCGCGGCGCGTTCGGTGTCAACGCACAGCGCGCATCGCGTCGCGGCGTAGCCGCGGTGAGCCTCGCGTCGCCTCGCGCGGTCGCGTCGTTGCGTGTCGTTGATTCAGCCGCCGCCAGTCTCGTGTTGCTTTTGTGTGCGTGTCGTGCGGTGACGCGCGATGGCGGACGTGGACGATGACGTGCGCGCGATGAAGGTGGTGGAGTTGCGCGCGGCGTTGACTGAGCTCGGGCTCGACACGAAAGGGTTGAAGGCGGTGTTGGTTGAGCGTTTGATGGAGGCGAGGAGGCGCGAGGGCGTGGCGGCCGACGACGACGAGAACGAGGAGGAGGACGAGGAGGACGAGGAAGAGGAGGACGACGCATTAGATGATGTTGGCAAAGATGGCGTTGCGCCGGAATCGCCGTCGTCCGGGGTGTCGGAAAGCGAGGACGATGACGAGGAGGAGGAGGTGAACGACGCGTTGGCGGCTCGTATTCGCGCTTCGGCGTCAAAAGCGAACGCGCGTTCGAGCGATGACGATGAAGACGGTGGCAGTGAAAGCGAAAGCGACGATGGCGACGATGCGTCTGATTCTGATTCACAACCGCAGTCGTCTTCGGAGGATGACGAGAGCGATGAGGGGGCGAATTCGGACTCAAACGCCGAGGACGAAGACGTCGAACGCGCACCCGGCGAAGCCGTGCTCAACGAACGAATGATGTTCTACGTCGGGAAAAGCATCGAGACGCACTGTCATATGTTGAAATTGCGCCAACGGTGCGAGGCAGATGATTACACGCCCACGAAGGAGGATATTGAGCTTATGGATACGATCAGAGATGCGATATTGAAGCACTACGATGCGCCGCTGCCGTCGCTAGAGAGCGAAGCCAAGGCGCAGGCGGAAGAAAGGCGGCGGAAGAATCCGAATAATTACGGCTTACCCAAACCTTCGTCCGAACGCGAGGGTAAATTATCGGCTTTGCCTACCGACGGATGGCGTCTAACGCGTAAGAAGGAGCGCACGAAGCTCAAGGCGAGCGACCCCGAGGCGCAAGGTCGCATGGAGACGCGAAAGTTGCTTGAAGAAGGTGCGGGATTATTCGTCGCCCCTGCAGATCCTACGAAAATAAAGCGCGAGATTCGTAAAAACGAGCGGCAAACAGCGGGCAAGGGTTGGTTCGATATGAAAGCCGTGGAGTACACGCCAGAACTTCGCCGAGAGATGCGCATGTTAAAGTTGCGCGGCGCGTACGACCCCAAACGCTTCTACAAAAACGCCGACACCACGAAACTGCCGACACACTTCCAAATCGGTACCGTCGTTGGCGGCGCCGCCGACTTTTACTCCGCGCGTCTAGCTAAGCGCGATCAAAAGCAATCATTGGCGGAAGAAATCCTCCACGACAAGGACATCGAACGCGTCCGTCGCGGACGCTTTGCCAAGATTCAAGAAAAGAACGCGGGTTCCATGGGACGTAAAGCCAAGCGTCGCTTGGGCGGGCGCGAACGCGGGAACAGTTTTCACAAAAAGCAAAAACCATGAGAATATTTCAGCAAATCCATCGTGTAATTTTTTCATAGAAGTCTGAAAACAAAACCGCCGCCGCCGCTCGCCTCGTCCTCACTCTCAGCGGCGGGTCTCCACCATGGGTGCGTCGTCATCAAAATCGTCCAGCGCAGACGTTCCCCCGTGCGAAGGCGGTCGCGCCGCGTACGAAGCCGCGCGTAACGCGTCGTCCAACGCCGAGTCGTCGTCATGCCCCGTGCCTGAAGAGTACCGTGGCAACTTGGGGGTGTACAACGTGTACAACACTAAAATAGCCACCCCCGCGAGCGGCGACGCCGCTGGCGGTGGCGCAGAAGCACAAAACGCAAAACCCGCACGCCGTTCATGGTTTGGGTTTGGCGCCAGCGCGCTCGATCCGCGGAATAACATGCCGACTGAGCCCGCGCAGACGCGCGCGCCGGGACAGCGTCGCGACTTGAGCACCGCGCGCGAAACGAGCACCATTCCAAAGAGCGGCACGGGCGGCACGTGGACCTACCCATCTCCACAAATGTTTTATAACGCATTGGTGCGCAAGAACAAAGCCGAGGACGTGGATGAGGCGGATGTAGATTCAGTAGTCATGGTGCACAACGCGATGAATGAAGACACGTGGAGACGCGTCGCGCAGTGGGAAAAGCTCCATCGCTACGCCAGCGGGCACCCGATGCTGTTGCGTTTTCGAGGACGCCCCGATGAGTTATCTCCGTTAGCGATGCTTAACGTCGCCACGGGTGGGCAACGACCGTTCGATCGACATGATTGGTACGTGGACCGCGAAGGCCGCGAGGTGCGATACGTCATCGACTACTACTTCAACGAAGAAAAGGCGGGCACGAGCGAGCAATTCGACGTCGTCGTGCGTCCAGCGCTCGATAGCGTCGACGCTTTAGTGGACAGATTAAAGATGAACATTTATATAGGGTGCGCGGCGCTCGGGATCCCGTGTCCCGTCAAGACATTCACCGGAAGCCGCGAGGACGCCACCGGCGAAGACGCGCTCTCCTAATAAAAAAGGATGAGCCAATCAATTCATTCACGCATTCATCCACATTCTTTTACGCACGCACTTTCGCATGTATCATTGTGATTCATAATATAACACATAATCATCATCATCATATAATCTTTTAGTTTCGCAACCAACCGTCGTCATCCTCGACGTAATCATTCATTCATTCATTCATTCGCGCGGCGTCGCTCACCACAACCCAAACGGCCCCTTTCTATTCGCCCGAGCCTCCGCCGCGCGCTTCTGCGCCTCAGCCTTTCTCGCCGCGATCTCCGCCTGGTACGCTTGGTACTTCTCCGCCGTCACTTCCGCTTCGCCCTCCTTGATGAATGTCGCGAGCAAGCCTTTCTTCACCGACAGCTCGCCCTCGCGAAGCTCGCGATCGGCTTCGGACGATGCGCGAACGACGACCGTCGCCGCCGCTCTTCGCGTGCGCGTGCGCGACGAAGAAGAAATCGTGCGCGCCGTGCGTGCGCTCGCGATGCTCGTCGTCGTCGTCGTCGTAAACATATCGTGCGCGGCGCGGGGTGAGGACGTTCGGCGCGCGTGATCCAGATGTGTGTTGATTTGGATTTCTGCAAAACGACCAATCATGACCAGGGACAATCCAGAATCCAGGGGACTCGGTCCGTTTTGTACACTCGTGGCTGGTTCACCAGGGGGAACCGCCGCCGAGTGTTGCTCGACGCCGTGACACCGCGACGGCGCCGTCGACGCGCGCACCATGGGATGCACCGCGAGCGCCCCGGCCAAGGCTTCGTCCCGTAAAATCATCAGCGCGCGATTCGTCCGCGAATGGCGCCTGCCCGCGCACTATGATGCGAACGCAGAGGGCGAATCGAATGCTGACGGTGCGTCACCGACGCCTCTTCCGCGCACGGTTGCGGACGCGGATCGCGCGCGTGAGGGGTTCTGGGACACGTGCGCGACGTATGGCGGTGATGAGCAAGTGTGGGGCGCGTTGCGGCAGGCGTGCGATGGGACGCAGGATGAGGAGAGCGCGGCGAGCGCGAGAGCCGCGCTCGCGATGATGCTGTCGAGCTGCGCCGAGGATTTGTCCGAGTGCTACGACGAGCGCGGGGTGAAGTATGAATTGCCAGTGTACGTGCGAGCGTATCCCGCGGATGGGGTTTGAATGTGGTGATGGGCGTATCGCGAGCACAATTTGCGATTGTTGCGAAGAGGTGCCTAAAGGATTGCGTTACGCGACGCGTTCGCTCGGGACGGAGCGGCGAACACGCGAACACGCACACGCACACTAATGCTACTACGGTACTTACTACTACACAATTTTAATAATCAATACGTGCGCTACATCTATGTGATTAATTGCCTTAGGTTGGGGAGAGGAAGAGCTCGGGCTCGCTGACGCGAAGGTAGACGCACAGTCGGTTGCACAACGCGACGGCGACGACGACGCTCGCATCCGACTTGAGCGTTAAATAAATCTCGAAATCGCCGCCGACACACGATAAGATGTTGAATCTTTCGCGTTGTTCGTAACGAACGCGCTGGATGCCGACGAGATTCGGTGGGATGTTGAACGCGTCGGCGTCGGTTTCCTTCATCGAGGCGTAGAGGGCGGCGTACGCGCGCGTGAGCGTCTTGACTTCCTTGACGTCGAGCGACGCGCTAAATGTGGATGATATGTGTTGTTCGCGCACTGGGCGGTTGTACACGAAATGGAGGAGTGAGTCACGGGCGTCGGTGAAGCCGCCGAACGCTTCAGATGGAAGCGTCGACGCGTCCATCGTCTTTTCGCTCGCCGCGACGATGGCGGCGAGCGACGTGTTCTCATCCAGCTTCTTGTACAACGTCTCTCGCGCCGCCTTGCACTGCGCGCGCGCATCGGCGCTGGCGGTTAAGAAGCACACGATAACACTAGGGGTGTCGCGCGAGAGAGGTGCGACGTATGCGTGCATGAAACCGTTGGCATTGAATGCCGGTAGGCATAGTCGCTCAAACGACGCGCCGTCGTCGTCGTCGTCGTCGGTAGCCTCCTCCTCATTCGCCTTTGAAGACTCTGCCGCGATTCCCCGCATCACGCGCACGTGATTCATCAACACAATCATATCACTCGCCGCAATCGTCACCGGTCGATTGCCTCGCGGTTTCGCGTACGCCCCCAAACGTCCGTCGCTCGAGAACACCGCGCCCGCGAATGGCGACGTAAACGTCATCGACGCCCGAATCGCCTCCATACACGACCGACGAATTGGCGCCGCCAACGCAAACGTACGGTACGTATTGAAAACATACGACGTATCCCAACTCATCGAACGAATCGCCGTCGCGAGCGCGACATCCGCGTGAGCCCGCGCCTCTAACGCTCGGCCGACGTCAAATTTCGCATTTCTCGCCAACGCGTGCTCCAACGCCGCGTTCGTCACCAAACTCTCCATCACGCGCCTAAACTGCACCAACTGCGCGTGCAACGTGCATTCACACTCAACTTCTATCGAACTCGTCACGACGTACAGCATGTACTCAGTGGCGTGGAACGCCACGACGCGTCCCGGAGCGACGATGGCGCGCAACCCGTCGCCCATCGCTGCATCCTTTGTCTTCCCATCACCATGATCACGGCTGGCGTCATACAGCGCACACAGCGCCGCACACAACGCCGATAGTTTATACGCATCGCCGTACCTCGCGTACGTGGGCTTACCGGCGCGCGTACACGCGATGAAGTGGCGCGATTTTGACAACCAAGTCAACGACCCATCGTTGTCATCTCTACACGCGCTCGTAGACGCGCGCGCGGGCACGGCGTGCGCGAACGCGCGCGCGGGACGACGCGCGTCGTCGCGTTCGGCATCTGCGCCGTCGTCATCCGCCATTGGCGCGCGTCGCGGAGTGTCGGGGCGTGGACATGCGCGAGAAAAGACGTTAGAGCGCGACGCGAGTTTAGGATCATCGACGTCACGCGCCATGTCGCCCACGTGCGCGATCGCGGTGAAATGGGGCAAGGAGACGTACGAGGTGGATGTGGATCTCACCTTGCCCGGGGCGGCGTTCAAGGCGCAGTTGTTTTCGCTCACGGGCGTGCCGGTGGATCGCATTAAAGTCACCGGGCTCAAGGGTGGGAAACCGCTCGCTGACGACAGCGACATGCAGGCGTGCGGGATTGAGGACTTGGCGCGGCGCGGGAAGAAGTTGATGATGTTTGGAAGCACGACCGTGGTGGAGGCGCCAAAGGAGGATGTGAAGTTTGTGGAGGATTTACCCGAGAATGAACGCGAGGCGGCGACGACGGCAAACTATTCGCCTGGTTTGGTGAATTTGGGGAATACGTGTTACATGAATTCGGTGTTGCAGTGCTTGTATGCGGCGAAGGACTTGCGAGGGGTATTGGAGGCGTACGTACCGGGGCGAGACCAGCACAGTGGGTCGGCGGCGTTGACGACGGCGCTGCGAGAGCTGTTTGCGGACGTGGCTCGCGCGAGAGATACGGTTATGCCGGTGCGATTCTTGAATATTCTTCGGCAAATGTACCCGCAATTTGCGCAACATGGCCCCCAAGGTGCTCCGATGCAGCAGGATGCCGAGGAGTGCTGGAGCGCGGTGATGCAGACCCTCAACGCTGAGATTGACGGCGACGTCAAGAGATTATTTGGCGTCGGTCTTCGTCGAGAGTTGAAATGTGCGGCAACAGGAGAGACGCGCGTGGAGGACAGCGAAGAGTTTACTTTCAAGTGTAACATCACTATCGAGGTGAATCACGTGTCGGAAGGGTTTAAGATTGCGTTGAATGATACGCGGGAATTGCGCTCTGAAGCACTCGGCGCGGATGCCATCTTTGAAGGTTCGTCGCGCATCTCGAAATTGCCCGAGTATCTCACCACACAGCTCGTGCGGTTTTATTACAAGACGGATATTCGCGCCAAGGCGAAAATCTTGCGTGCAGTGACGTTTCCAGTTGTCTTGGATGTGTACGAATTCTGTACAGAGGAGCTCAAGAATGAGTTGGAGCCAGCGAGAAAATTGAAATTGAAGCGTGAGGACGACGAGGCGCTTCAGCGTATGAACGCTAAAAAAGCCGAGTTGGACGCAGTTGGAACGGATACTCCGATGGAAGACGCTGGTACGGCGCCGACCGATGCGGCTGCGGTGGAAACAGCCGACGCGTCGTCGAGCGGCGCGACTGCGGTCGTCGCGTCGACGGAACCGGAAACAAAGGAAGTGGACCCCCTCGAGGGCACCCGCTTCACTGGGTTCTACGATTTGATTGCTGTTTTAACGCACAAAGGTCGAAGTGCCGACAGCGGTCACTACGTGTCGTGGGTGAAGCAAGCAGATGGCTCTTGGACTGAGTTTGACGACGAAACGCCAATTCCGAAAACCGAAGAAGACGTCTTGGCGCTCAAGGGCGGGGGCGATCATCATATGGGCTACTTGATGCTCTATAAAGCTAGAAAGATCTAACAAATTAGAAATGTTTGAAACTATCACTACAATTCTTTCGCTACTTCCACGCTTTTCGTCCGCGCTGTTGCTGTCCCTTTTGCACGGGCGCGTTTCGTCTGCGTGTAGCCTTGTGCACGCGCGCCGCCAAAGGCAAGTTCTTCTTTTTAGATTTTTCTTTGTTACTGGAACCTCCAGTTTTCTTTTGCTTGCGTTCTTTAGAACTGCCGTATTCATTATCTTCGCGACCGGCGAGCACGGTGGCGAGACGTGACGCCTTATCATGTGCCTTGCGCAGACCAGTCGCCGCAAGAGAGTCAGGATTGACGCGGCGATCGCTCGCACGATCGGCACGACGCATGAGTAATCGCATTTCATCCGCGCCACGTTCACTGGCCTTGTTTGCACCCGCCTTTGTGAGCGCAGCGTTGAGCTGTTGCTCGGTGCGCAGCGCCTTGATGCGCCGGAAATCCTCTTCAGTCAAGATGCGTTCTTGTTCAACTGGACCACCGAGCTCGGCTTCTTCGGCCTCTTGCTCGGCGCGCGCCTCTGCTTCTTCCTCTGCCTTGCGTTTTTGAATAAGCTCTTTGTGGCGACGTTTGAGCTCGGAAAGGGACAATTTCCCATTCTTGCGTCGTTTCGCATTCGGATTGACATCCTCGTCTTCTTCTTCGCGGCCACGCTTGCCAGTGACCTTGACATCCTCTTCCTCTTCTTCGTCTTCGTCTTCTTCATCCTCATCATCAGAGCCTTCTTCGCCTTCGTCGCTAAAGTCTTCGGCGTCCTCGTCGTCAGAACCATCGTCGTCTTCACTGTCCTCCTCGGCTGCCTCTGCCTCGCGTTTACGCTTGAGCATATCGCGTTGCAGTAGCTCAGCTCCATCCACGCGATCGGCAACAATGCTTTCACCAAACTGCTTAATCCCACGCGTCATATCTGCACCCTTCCCGCGGTCCTTCTTTTCTAATAAACCAGGCGCGAGCTCGCGGAACAACGCGATGAGCCCACGCGCCGCATTTGACACCGGCTTGTCGCGCGCCTTCTTGTACTCGGACAAATCTTGAAGTAAATCTTCATTCATTACCAAAGGACAACGCGCACAAATTTCACGAACGGCATTCAAGCCGACGGCGGCGACCTCGGGTCGCGCGCGGTCGTGAATGAATTGGTTTACGAGTTGGCGCAACATCGGCTCCAACGCATCCGGAGGCACGAGCTCGTGGCACGCCGTCGCGGCAGCGGCGAGGAGTCTCGTCACCTGCGTGCGATACAAAACGAACAAATGTTAGTACATGATTGATAATTGTAAGCGCACGTCAAACACGGGTAACGAGGTGGAAAATATCGCGTCAGGTACTAAGCGGAGGCAATTGGTATGGGTCATGTTGAGAATGCCCTCGGCCAAAAGTTTGTCATCACTCGCGAGATCAACCGGATTCGTGCGCGCGCGCCGGAGAGCGTGCATACCTCGTTCTGGTTGGGCTGAATATATCGCTGCAAAAACGGGTACACGTTAAGCATGATGAGCTGATGCATGCCGATGATGCGACACATGACGAGAATGACGAGCATTTTCGTTTCATACGCCATGTGCCCGACCTGAAGCTTACCGAATAATAATTCAGCAAACGCTTGTGGGTCATTGATCAATTGCATCGCAGCAAATCGTGAGTCGACAGCACTGTCCGCCTTACGTTCCTTTCTTTGCATGTTTTTTATCGTGCGCTTGAGCTTGTGCTGTTTTTTCTTTTTAGAAGAGGCGACACCCTGCGTCGTCGCGTGAAATGAAAAAAAAATTTGTCCTCGTCAGTACGTGAGTTCGTGCCATTGTAAGTAAAAGTCGAAACACGCAGCGAGAAAAGGAGTGAAAGAAAAAAAACGACACAGCGAAGCCTCAGAGATCTTGGTGATTAAGTGTCGTCACTGTCAAACCTCGAGAGTAGCAAATATATTGTAAACATCATCGGCTTCGCTTTTGTCGAAAGAAACACACACAGAAGAACAGTAAAAAGCTCACGTACCGTCTTATACGCTTTAAAAACATCCTCCTTTGAAACTTGCGTACGCGATTTCATCGACGCTTCTCTATCGGCTGGATCTGCGTCGTCATCGCTCTCGTCACCCTCCATAGCCGCCGCCTCGGCGGCTTCATCCTGGCCCTCAAAGAATTTCAACGCCGCTATTAAAATCTTTTGCGACGGATGTCTACACGCCTCGACGACTAAATTTACCGTCTTGGCGTCGGTCCAAATATTCCTTCTGTACATTTCCGTGAGCACCGCCAATGCCTTCTTGGCCGCCGCCTCGTTCTCATCCTTTACCGCGGCGTGCAAAAACGACTGCACTGTACGATTATACTTATCGTTCACTTTATTTTTATTCGCCGCCTTGGCATCCGTCACGATGTGCTTAAACATCATAATTCTCAGTTGCTTATCCTTCACTTTGAACAACTTAAAAAACAACGGCAACGTCACCTCGACGCCAATCACGCCCTTATTTCTCAACAAAATCAACGCGCTCGTCAAATTCTTCCGCAACGCCGGGTCCAAAATCGCATAATGCCTCTCAAGTAACTCCACTACTCCATCCGGAAACCCCTTCGTCGCATTCTTGTACACCATAGACGCGTGTGCGATGAACGACACGAGATCACTAAACTCCTTATGATCCTTCGAAGGCTTCAACGCGAACAACCCCCGCAACGCCTCGTAATGCCTCAGCTGCAACATAAAATCCTCCTCGTACCCTTCCGGGTCCTTCTTCATCGCGCTTTGCAGCGTGAGTAAATCACATTTCGACATCTTCCGTGCGCTTCGCGCCGCTCAGGATGCGCCGCACGCCGCACGCACCGCGCTCTCGACGCGTTTTTGGGGCGGCGGCGGCACACACAGTGGCGGCGGCGTCGTTCGTTGTTCGCCGCCGCGAGCGCCGCGCCGTCGTCGTCCGCGCCGCCGTGCGCGCGCGAATGCGTTCAAAACACGCGCGTTGCTCGTTGCCGTGCGCGAATCGCGAGCGGTGCGCGTCGACGTCGACGTCGTCGAGCGACTTTTAGTGGCGTCACTGGGTGACGCGCATGCGCCGTCGTTCGAGGTCGCGGTCGCCGGCGCGGCGGCCACGGTCGGCGCACCGGCGCGATTCGCGCGATCGATCGCCGGTGCGACGACGCCGCAGTCGCAGTCGCAGTCGCAGTCGCAGTCGCGATGCGCGACGGCGTTACGGTTGGCGAGCCGATTCCGATTCCGATGATGTGTCCAGGCGTCGACGTTCCCGGTCGCGGTCTCGCGAGCGGCGGCGGCGAGACGACGACGAGGCGATGGATGCGCATCGCCGGCGTCGTCGTTCGCGGTCGGCGTCGAAGAGCGACGACGGTGGTGAGGACGAGCGCGTGGTGAATGCGCTCGAAGGGGAGATGGCCAAGCGTCGACGGTTGGACGCCGCGCGCGCGTTACTCGGGGTTAAGAAACGTAACACCGAGGCATCCGCGCCTGCCAAGGGTGCGGATGATGATGGTATTCCTGGCGTCGATCCGCTGGACGCGTTCATGGCGCGTGAAGTTGAGCCTGAGGTGGCGGCGAAAGCGGCGCGGGAAGCGGCGGAGGCGCTCGAGCGGAAACGTCGTCGAGCGATGGAAATTGCCGACGCCAAGGCGCGCGGTGAAGTCGTCAAACCCAGAAAAGATCTCGATGCATTGCGCGACGTCGATGAGGAGGATGTTCCGGATGAGATTATCGAGATTCCATCGAATAAGGTCAAGTTGCTCATCGGCGCGGGTGGCGAAAATGTCAAGGCTGTGGCGAAGAAGAGCGGATGTCAAGTGCAAGTGTTGAAGACGGATGAGGCGATGAGGGTTGGATTTAGCGGCGCGGATTTGGAAGGTGCCACTGCGGCGGCGCGAGCGCTAACGCAAAAGATGCTTGATGCTATATCGTCGAGCGTCGTAGGCGTCGTAGACGAGGAATTGGCTGAGGATTCAGAAGAGGATGACGTATTGGCGACGAAATCCTCGAATAAGTGCGCGAAGAACGCGTCATCGAATGGTGAAAACAAAGAACCGACAATGACGAAAATTTCGCTCAACGGAAGCGAAACGCAGCGCGCGAACGCGAAGCAGATGATTGCGGAGTTATTTGAGCGCGCCGCAGAGGAAAAACGAGAACGCCGCATGGAGGACCGAGAGCGTTTCAAAGACAAACGCGCCCGCGAGCGTCGTTTATATCATTTGCGTCACGCTGCAGATTACGAGCGTCTTGAAGTTCCACTCGGAACGTCTAAGGCGGACGTGAAGAGTGCGTACAGGAAGCTTGCGGTTAAATGGCACCCTGACAAACATCCCGAAGGTCCGGCGCGCGTCGCCGCCGCCGAACGTTTCGCCATTATTCAAGCTTCGTACAACAATCTCATGACCACAGACGAAGAGCAAACGATTAATTCTTTAGCGCAAAAGGCGCACGGTGTGAACACAAAGAGCGACGCCGCGATAGCGGCGCAGAAATCCCGCGAGCTGAGCCAAGATGCGCGCGTCATCGCCGAACGCGAGCGCAGGGAATTCCAGGAGGCGCTCCAAGCCCAGCGCGCCGCCACCGAAGCCGCGTACGCGCGCGCCACGTATCAACAGTTGTAATTACCTTTAGCCATCCTAGCTCGCACGCGCGCACACGAGCCTCATGCATTTGAAAAGCACAAAATTTTGCTCTTTGACCATAAAAAAACGCGTTCTCACCAGCAATAAGTCTCCAAACCGCACCTCGGTGTCCCGCGCGCACGCGCGCCTCGGTCGCCATGGCGTGCTCATGTTTGTCTTCGTGCACGCTCACGGCGGTACGTCTTCGTCATTCGCGCATCTTCTCGGCGCGAGACGCGTCGCCTTTGTCGCGCCGCACTGGAACACTTGTTTTTTTGACTGACACTTTTCGTGCGCCTACGCGCGTCTTTCTTCGCGCACAGCACCGCGCGGCGTGGATGCTGTACATAGTGTTGTTCCTCGTGAACGTGTCGTGCATCATATGCTCTGGTTTGATGATAAAGGTGCGTACGTTTGCGTGCACGTTGACGTTGACGGCGCGCGCAGGGTTGAAAAACAAAAGCTCGTTTACGTGTTCGAGACTGACACGAAGTTCTTCGCGTCCGATGCGCGCTCGCACGCGCGAATAGTACATGAAAAATCGTGTATTTCCACGCGTCGACGCGAGCTTGGAAGATCCCATGGCTGCGTTGAGGAATTACTTGCTCTCGGTGATTCTGGCGCAGTTGTTTTACTACGTCGTGGCAACGTTTACGCTGTTAAATCGGACAGTTCGACGAGATGGGGTGAGTGCGTGGTATGGCTACGTCATTGGGGCGACGTTTCATATGATTTGGATAATGATTGCGCAAGGGATGTTCGTGCAAGGGTTTCACCCGCAGTTTAAGGCGATTGATAACGCGATTCCGTCGGGCACAATGTACTCGTCGACGGATTCAAATCGATCGTTAGCTTTGACGGGATTATCATACACCAGCGCTTCACTGCATGTACTTTTGTTTTTAGTTTTGCTGTTCAAGCGGGATAGTATTTGTGGCGAAACTGCGCCTCGACCTGCGCAAGTAGCGCGTACAGCGTCTCGCGCGGATACGCGCAGCCGATTCCGCGTCACGCCGCTGAGCGATGACGCCGCATCTCCCGCGAACTCAAGTCATGCGATGGAAATGGGAGGTGCCAGCGCCGCCCCCACACTCGGAGGTTCGTCATCGTTACGTTTCGGTGGCGATCGATTTAGCACTTAGCTTTGCAGACAACAACGCAGCTCTTATTACACGGAATTAAAATTGTTTGAAGCGCCACACAACTGGCACTATTTCTTTTTTGACTTCTTTTCTTGAGATTCGTTTTTTTGAAACGCCGTTCCGAACAACTTGGCGCTGGTATCGTTCGCTTCATCCAACATAACGGGTGCGGCGGTCCATTGGACGCCCAAGGCCTCCAATGCGTTTATTTTGCTCTTGTTCAACTCTCCAGATTGCTTCTTGATGCGCTGCTTTCGCAACCACGTCGCGAGCTTTTTATCATCATGCGAGGACACGATGGCGTGTCCATTCGCCTTGACGAACGTTTTCAAACGAGCTAAATTCTTTTCAAACGCCGACATGGGGGTTACCTTCCAATCGCGATCCAATGGCAAGCCATCCAGAAGTGCGGCGCGGTCGTCTTCCATCATGCCTGTGGCGTAACGCTTACGCTGCGCTCGAACCCATTGAAATAACGTCGGGTCGTCTTTATTGGATGGTAAATCGCCATGCGCGCGTACAAATTGCGCCAGCTCTGTAAATCTCGTGCCCCAAGGCACCTCATTGTGAGGTTTGATTTCCCATTCCACGCCAACGCTCTCGAGCTTGTGAGTTTTTTCCACATTCAGTTTCCCATCCCGCTTTGATCGACGCTGTTCTAACAACCAAAAGTACAACCCAGCATGTTCTTCATCTTCTGGTACACGCGTGCTCCCACCGTTTGCTTGTGCAAACGACTTGAGTTCTGCTAAACGGTCATCCCAAGAGTGTACCGCGCGCTCGTCGTGATTATCAAAGTTCACTCCGAGCGAAATCAGCGCGTCGTACTTGTCCTCCGACAATCCCCCATCGCGATAACTCGCAATCTGATGACTCACCCACTTGGCCAACGCATCATTTTCGCTCGCCTTGACGTTACCATTACCGTGAGCGGCGTAATATTTCGCCAATTCGCGCACGCGTTCGTCAAACGTCACCACGACTTTCGGACGCCTCGTCACCGTCTTTCTCAAATCCCACGTCACCCCGAGCGCTTCGAGCTTCTCCGCCCGCGCATCACTCAATCGCCCCGCGCGACGCTCTGAACGTTGTCTCGATAACCAGCGCCGCAGCGCATTCAGCTCGCGCGGAAGCTCGACGGTGCCGTACATCGCTTTAAACGTCGAGAGTTCAGCCAAGCGCGCGTCCCAGGACACGCGCCCGCGCCCCGACGCCCCTGGCGCCGCCGACGCCCCCGACGCCCCGCCCGCGGGCGCATCGCCACCATCCGCGCTCGCCGCGCGCACACCAACGACGCGAGGCCCGCACGGACGCACGCGCGCGCGCGCATCCGCCGCTCGGATGGTTCGAACCCGAGGCTGTGCGCGTTTCAAACATCCCGCGCTCGCGCGCGCCGCGAACATCGCCGTCGCGATGGCGCGATCGATGCGATGACGCGCGCGTCGCGTCGCGATTTCGGCGAGCGCAGGGACGATGGAGCGCGTGCGTGCGTGCGCGCGCGCGTCGTCGAGCGCGCGATTGTGAAGATAATTCGTTGTCTTCAAGAGACTTAAAACCCGCACACGACGACGCCGTCGATGCGCGCGGTGCCGACGGGCGGGACGAAAGCATCGCCACGAATGGTACGACGTCGTTGATCGCGCGCGCATCGCGTTCGCTCGCGTCAGGCGCGCGACAAGGGGTGGTTTTGTGTGATTGCTGACGTTTTAACTAACTTTTTTGTGTCTGTCGATGCGTGGTAGACGCGCGCGCGCGCGCTGAGTTTCCTGTGCGAGCGCGCACCGAACGTGGCGTGGCGTGTGATGCAGCCTGCACTGTCGAGTGGGGCGTTTAGCGGGGTGGTGTATCCGGATTTTCGGGAGAAGGGTGAGGACGCGAGTCGCGGGCTGGCGACGTCGGCGGACGCGGATGAAAGTCGCGCGACATCGAGTGGATTGATCGTGCAGACCATCGCCGGTGGGCGATGTGCGGGGTTGGATGACGTGCGAGTGCGCGCGCTGGAGGCGGTGCGCGTGGATGCGCGAGACGTGGGGTTGTTAGCGGTGTCTGGCGACGGGGGTGGCGGCGGCGGCTTGGGATCGATCGATGTGCTCAGAGAGCTGGCGGCGATGCGCGCGCGAGGTGAATTCTCGCGCGACGTGAAGTTATTCGCGGCGGCAAATCCCATGCGAGGCGCCGAGGATGCCGCGCGCATGGTTGCAAAGCGCGAATCCGGTTGTGACGGCTTTATTACGCAGCCGGCGTTGTTGCGGGACGCGTTTGCTGAATGGCACGAAAGCGCCGTGAAATACGGCGCACTGGATGATTCGGGCGACGTGACGTGTCATTTAGGCATAGCGTGCATCAAGTCTACGAAAAGTTTGGATTTTTGGCTCAATCTCACTGGGGTGAATCGTTCAACTTCGGCTGAGGCGAGAATGGTTTTCGACGAATTCGTCTCTCGCGAAATCGAAATGTCCCCCGATGTCTTCCACGACTGGGCGTTCGAGCGATTAGAACTAGCCACGATGCACGCGATTTCGACGCAATATTGCGATGGTGCGCACTTCATGCCCGTCACGACGCAGGGCTATGCGTTCGCGGAGACGCTGGCGTCGAGCGTGCTCAAGACGTTTCTTAGCAAAAAGTGACTTGTCAACACACACACAACTTCATTTCGAATCGCGCGCGCGTCGGCGTTGTGTCGGCATGAGATTCCTCGTATATTTTATCCATAAACATGTAGATTTTAGGTGCGTCGGTGCGAGCGTGAATGCGATCGCGTCGTCGTCGACAGCGTCCTGAACGCGCTCGCGCGCTGCGCGACGGCTGCGCGTGCGAGAGCTCGCAACCGCTCTTGGTTCGCCCTTTATCGCACGCGTTTCGAGCACGTCGCGCGTAAGAGACTCACGACGCGCGTTTGCGTTTTATCATCACACAGAATAGCAGAGTTTCAGTCGTTAGCGGAGATGTGCGGCGCAGAAAGGAACGTGGAGCTCGAGCCGCTCCCCGGGGACGTCGCCGAGTCACCCTATTACTTTGTCGACCTCCCGAGCGAAGACGTGGCGCGCGACATTTGTGCGCGCGCGTTACTCGTGCGTGGTATTATCGATTTGTGGGGATATGGTGACGATTTGGAGAGCTTGAAGGCGGCGCTCAAAGCGTGTCCTAGCGAACGTAAAGCCAAGTATTTAGCCGCCGACGCGAGGTTCAAGGTGGAAGTTGAGGATTTTGGCATAAAAGGCGGTTCGAAGCATTTGGTGCAGCGCGTGGAGGCATTGGAGCTACCATTTACAGGCAAAGTGGACTTGAAATCGCCGAGAGATTTGTTTTGGAGTATGCATAGCGACGTTGAAGCGTCGTCTGGGTTGCCGATGACGCCGAAGCGCATGTTCTTCGGCCGCGTCGTCGGAAAGTCAGACCGAACGATCGTGAACAAGTACGATTTAAAGCAGCGTCTTTATCTCGGGCCGACGTCCATGGACGCGGAGATGTCGCTGCTCATGGCGAACATGGTGCGCGCGCGGCCGGGCGGCGTGGTGCTCGATCCGTTTTGCGGGACGGGCTCGCTTCTCATTGGTGCCGCGCACTACGGGGCATTAACCATGGGATTGGACATAGATATTCGCGTCATCAAGCACGGCAAAAGTGCAAATGTGCCCAAAGGAAAAGATAGCAAGTTTGGTGAAACCGCCAAGGATGGCTCCACGGTGAACGTCTGGACGAATTTCCAGCAATACAATTTGACGCCACCCGTGGCGTTGATACGCGGCGACTTGCACGCTCTCCCGACGCGCACTTTTGGTTTAGAGGGCACGCTACAAGGCATCATCGCGGATCCGCCGTATGGCGTACGCGCTGGCGGACGTAAGAGCGGTGGCCGAAAGCCGCTGGCGGATGATTATAAAATTCCAGAGGAACTCTTGAGCGCGCACATCCCAAGCACAGCGCCATACCCATTCGGTGAGTGCTTGGACGATCTAATGGATCTCGCCGCGCGATTCCTATCCATAGGCGGATTGATATGTTTCTTTGTCCCGGGTGAAAGCGGAGACCCAGATCCCGAGCGCGAGCTCCCCACGCATCCGGCGTTACGCCTTCGATGGCACTGTCTCGAAACATTCAACACCATATGGGGACGTCGGTTGGTGACGTACGAAAAAGTAGCTCCATTCGACATCGACGCCGCGCGGAAATCGCGCGCCGAGGCCGAAGCCGAGCGTGCGAGCAGTACTCAGCCGGATTTGATTGAACGCATGCGCGCGCTCGTCTACGCCACCGACCGTAAGCGCTCGCGCTTCGATCAGCGATTCAAAGGTTTCTCTCCAGAGGAAATCAAAGTGCTACAAAAGCAAACGAGAGAGCGTAAATCTGCCACGTCGTCGTCTTCGCCGTCGACGACGGTGCCATAGACATCATAGATTGTATTGATAACGCTTTCACGCGTAGAGACTGTTGCTTTGACCCTCACACTCGGGCGCGCGCGCGCGCTCATCATGCGCGCCTACGCCGCGCACGCCGCGCTCGGGCTCGTCCCTCGACACGCGCGCGCGAGTGATGTGGCGTCCTCCTCGTCCTCGTCGGTGTCCTCGTCGTCGTCTTTCGCGTTGTCTTCGCGCGCGGGACAGCGCATTCGAGCGCGCGCTCTGTCTTTCGCGCGGCTCACGTCTCACCCGCGCGCGGTCACCCGCGCGTCGGCGAAATTAGCTCCACCGACGACGCGTCACATAGACGGTCTCGATGCGTACGTGGCGGCGACGGCGAGGATTGTTCCTCCCGGGGCGTTTGTCGCGTGCTGCGGCGTCACGTTTGCCACCGCCGTCGCGTTTCTCTTTGGTTGTCTATTAACCATGCGCGAGCTCGTGCGTGCGTGTCGCGAAGCGACGCTGGCATCGCGCGCGGTGCGGAATTGCTCGAATGCGATCGATGCGGCGTGCACGAGCGTACAGAGATGTACGGCGAATATCGACGCGACGTGCGCCAACGTGGACGCCTTCGTCGAACAAGCAAACGCCATCGGGTCAACCACGTCGAATATATTGACCGAAGCAGGGTTGTTGCAACGGCAAGTGACAGATTTACCCAACGCTTTGCTCGGATCGTTGGGATTGTCGAGCGATGGTGGAAAGGTGCCCCGTTCGATGTTGGCGTCGACGAACGCCGAGGTGACAAACGCCGACGAGCGCGCGTTGCGAGATATCGTTCTCGGCAAAGAAATCTCCGGCCGACGCCTCGGAAACGGCTGGATTGGCTCAACATGGCATAGATTTTTCTTTTCCCGCGACAACACATTCAGCGTGGGTGAGTACGTGGCTGTCAAGAGATCCGCGGGTACGTACACGTGGGGCGTCATAGAAATGACCGACGGCGGCAGCGCCGACGAAGGCGACGACGCCTCCTCATCCATCGACCCCAACGCCCCTCCCGCGGCGTGCGAATGGCCCCCTCGTGACCTCGCCGCCGAAGACGCCGAACAAAAAGCCAAAGAAGCGCGCGAAATCACCCCAGGAAAGATTTTCAAGTCGCTCATTCGCATGCCTCTCCCCGGCGCGTTGGGCCAACCCGAGCGTCAATACCGCGTCGTCGTTGCCGTCGATCGCGATCTCTATCGCTTCAAATACGTCGATGCAGGTTTGCTCGGCAAGAGATACTAGCCCAGTGCGCGTTCGCGTGCATCTATTCCTTGTAATTGTACGTATCCCGTAGCCCAGCCGCCGTCCTCGTCAGCGCGAGGGTTAGACTGGAGACCAACAGGCGCCACGTCGGTGCCCTCACACTTTGGCGCGCACCCACACGTCGCGCGCCGCGTGCGACGCTCGAGCGCGCTCGATACCACCGCGCATGACCGCCCCATCGCATGCGCACGCGCACGCGTCGCCGGAAACGTCGCCGGCGACGCATAAAACCTACCACATCGACATCTGTCCCCGAACCGTCGCCTGCGCGAAATGCTTCTTTTCCACGTGCGTCGTCATCCCCGGGCAGCTGCGCTGGACGACGCGCGGCGACGACATCGAGCGCAGTTACCACCTCGCGTGCGTGTCGCAGGAGATGTGTCAGGAGATGATGATTGCGCACTCTGGGGGCGAGCGCGGGCTTCGCGGGAGGCGAGCGGACGCGCTGCGGTTCATCGACTATTGGCAATGCGTGACGCAGATTCGAGGGTTTTCCGCGATCGACGACGCCGCGCTGAAACATGGGATTGGGTTTTATCTCGCCAGGCTCGCGCGCGGGTGTACGAAGGGGATATCGAGGCACATGGCGTGGGTGACGCCTCGCGCGGGTGGGGTTGACGCGAGCGCGTTGCGCCGGGCGCTGCGGATGGCTGGACCGAAATCGTCTCTGGAATTGATCTTTGACAACGAACTCGCGTCTTGGGGACGAATGATGGAGTATGAAGACGAGCGCGCGGCAAAGGTGCGAGCGAAGGCGCGGGCGAAGACGTTACGCGTTGAGGTGAAGCATTTGAAACTTTCAGACGAGACGACGTCGCCGGGACCGATTTCTCCGGGGACGCCTGGTGGGAATAAACGACGACGATCGATGAGCGACGAAAGCAGTCGAGAACACGTACAATGGTGAATGCGATGTGATTGCGCGATTCATCCATCCATCGCCGCGCCGTTGTGTAATAATGAATTTAATTTGATTGATGTAACTGATGTAACCGACGCCGAGACGACATCGACCGTCGTCATTGTGCGCCGCAGCGACTCGTCGCGAACGCAGATCACATCGCATACACGAGCACACGCGCGTCACGCACGTGTATTTCGCGCGCGAACACGCGCGAACGAGACGTCCGCGGGACGTGAATCCACTCCCAATGTCCAACGTGGGCTACATCATCGACCAGAGCGCGCGACCATCGCGTTGCGAATGCGGCGACGCATGCGAAGACGTAAACTCCCCTGGCTACTGCGCCAAAGGACAACTACGCTTTTCGAGTTACTCCACGAGCTCGCTGTCCCGCCCGCGCAAGTATTCATGGCATTTGGGCTGCGTCACGCTCTCTCAAGTTCGCGACGTGTGCTACACGTACGGCGGCGCGCGCGCGTCAGATGTCGCTAAATTGTCAGATACTCAGATAGTGAAAGCGATTCGAAAAATTGAGCGTTTTGACGAGCTGGACGAGGAGACTCGACGACATGTCGAAGAATTTTTGTTGGCGCTGGCGAGAACGAGAACTGAGGCGCTAGATTCGGCGCTCAGATGGATCGATTCGATGTTTCTTGCGCCGGCGACGCCATCTCAAGAGAAGACGAAGAGAGGTCGACCACGAAGCGGTGGTCGGAAGCGTCCGCCGTCGAAGTCGTCGGCGTCGTCGCGCGATACGTCGACGCTGCGGAAGATTGTGCAAGGCGCGATTGAAAAGCCGTCATCGAGCGGTCGGAAACGCGTCGCGGCGCAGAAAATCCGGGAAAGAGAAGACGAAGACAAAGACAATAAGAACAGTTCACCACGAGAACGCAATCGTCGGCAGCGCACATACGTGCGTAGGAGTAGCATGGGGAGTTTGTGAACGAATACAATGCGAAACATTTGATTGCTACCGGTACGGTAGACTGCAGATAAATGTTGTTAAAGTGCAAACACGTGCGCTAGACTGTTGCTATCCATTTCGTGCACAACGCCGTGAGCTTGTTCCCATCCGCACCACTGAAGGATTCTACTTTTTTACCATACCGATACACCGCAAACGTCGGCATCGATGACACGCGCTCGTACCCAGAAATGTCTTGATTCGCGTCCACGTCCACTTTAAGAAAGTAAATCGACGGAAACTTTGTCGACAGACTTGCGAATACCGGAGCAATCATTTTACACGGACCGCACCACGTCGCGGTGAAATCGACGACAACCAATGGCTTGGTGTTCACGAGCGTCATGTACGTCTTCATGTCTTCGATTGTTTTCACGCCGGCTTTCACATCCGCCGGCTTTCCGAGCGCCGCACGACACGCGTTCACGTTCGTCGCCACGCTCACATCCCCAGGAAGCTCGTCGAACAGTCTCGTAAACTCCTCATTCGCCTCGTCGTACCTCGTCAACGCCGCTAGCGCCGTGGCTCGACGTAACCGCGCCTTTTGATACGTCTCGTCCCGAGCCAACGCGGCGTCGGCATCCGCCAACGCGCCTTCGTGATCTCCCAAACCAGATCGGCACGCCGCGCGGTTACACAACACAATCGCCGCCCCAGGCGTCGCCGCACACGCATCCTCGCGCAGTGCCGCCCCATACGCGGCTTCCGCGCCCGCTTTATCGCCCGCTTTGAACATGTCATTGCCCCGCGCGCGCGCGTCCCGCAACCGCTTCAAATGCCCCGCGAGCGCCGCCGACGCCTCTCCACCCCTTTCCGCCGACGCAATCGCGTCATCAAACGTCCCCGCTTTCACCATGCACGCCTCTAACCGCCTCCTCGCGCGATCGTACGCGCTATCAATCGCTAAAGCCTTCACGCACTCCGCCGTCGCCTCGGACCATCGCCTTAAAGCCATCAACACCGCCGCCTTGTTCGCCCGTGCCTTGGCGTCGCCGTCGTGCGACAGCGCGATGGCGTCGTCATACGCCGCCAGCGCCGCGTCGTACGCGCGTTCGGCGTACAGTGCGTTCCCGCGTTCGCGCGCGTCGTCCGAAGACATCGCGTCACTTTCTGACGCATCATCGTTTAATCTCGTCATGCTTCGACGTTTCGCGCGCGCGTGCGCGACGACGACGACGGCGAGCGCGCGGCGAGGGTACGCGCGAGGCGCGCGCGCGCCGCCGCCGCCCATTCGCGCCGTGTCGGACGTCTGGGAGGAAGTCATCGACGAGCGAAGTGGACGGCACTACTGGTGGAACGTGGACACGGACGAGACGACGGAGGTTGGCGCGCCGAAACCGACGACGTATTCGGCGCTGGACCCGTCGATGCCGGCGCCGGCGCCCGGGGCGGGTGCTCGCGCGCCGCCGCCGTCTGCGTACGACCAGCAGCAGGGCTCTGGGGGTGGATTCGCGAGCGGGTTTGGCGGAATGATTGCGCAAGGCGCGGCGTGGGGGATGGGTTCGAGCCTCGGGCACCGCGCGATTGGTGGGATATTCGGTGGAGGCACGTACGGGGGTGGTGCGTCGAGCGGTGCGGATGGTCTCGGAGGCGGTGCCGCGCCGCAACCGCCAGTTTTTGGTGAGAGCTCGAGCGAGTTTGACGACATCGACGACGGCGACGGCGGGGGGTTGTTTGATTTTTTCTCGGAAGATTGAAGCTTTTGCGTCGTTTTCGTTTTCGTGTGATTTGATTTTAAAGTGTACAACTAATGATACCACGCGCGCGCGGTGCTGGTGCTGGCGCCGGTGCTACGGCATTTTACGCGGCGTCGTCCTTCTTTGTCTTTGCCGCTTGGCTCGCGGCGTCCTCGTCGAGATGATCTTGAATCCACTTTGCAAGCGTGCTCGAACCAAACCCATACGCGTTCGGTAACTTGACATAATCCTTCGTCTGCGCCATCGGCTCTGGCCCCCAGTGCGCCGGATAGATGTTCTTCTCCCACGGCGAATCCTTGCGCGTGTACGCAATGTAATCGTACTTGTCGTTCACGCGTTCGCCCTTGCCGTTGACGAGCGGAGATCCAAACTCATACTTTGTCCCGCGCGCGTCGCCAAACATGTTTATCGCGTCGCTCTCGCGCAACACCCACGCATCGATGGCGGTCTTCAGTTCCCACTTCTCTGCGGTCGTTTTGGGGACAACTTTGAACTTTTTCACAGTTGAGTTCACAACCGTCATCGCCGTCGACGACTTGGACGCCGAGTCGGCGTCAGTGCGCGAGAGCTTCGTGGCGACGAGCGCGGCGACGAGCGCGGCGACGAGGGCGATGGGTTTTGACATGATTTGTGCGCGTGGGTGAAAGTGGCGCCTTGAAGTGAATGTTTTGGAAAGTCATGGATTTCGCTGATGGATTTCGAGGCGGGCGCGGCGCAAGATTTTCGGCGAATGTGTCGCGCGTATTTTTGTGCGTGTTCGCGCGCGCGCGTGTGTGAGTGTGTTTCTACGTATTAAATCACTCGCGTGTTTGTGTGTCCTATATCAAAGTCTCCCGTCGCCGCCAATACAATTACCATTTACGCCTTGCTGCGTTTCGGCCGTCCGCCGCTTTCGCCCTCAGCCATAGCGGTCTTTTCTTCTTGCTTTTCCGCTTGCTTTTCTGCGGCGGCGGCGCGACGTTCGCGCTTCATGCCCTTCATCTTCGCCGCGCCCAGAGACTCAAATCCAGTTTGCTTTTCGACGTACAAGCGACCAACCTTGCCTTCAAGCGCATCATGCGTGACATTCTTTTGCTTCTTCGCCACACGGCTTCTGGCATACGCCTCACGCTTGACATCCGGTGGCGCTTGACGCACTCGTCCGCAGGAGAAATCAAAACTCGGTCCCATCTCCGCCAACTCGACGCGCGGAAGTCGTGTCCCAGATTTCTTATATTTGATGACGTACTGGCGAAACATCACCACCGGCTCGCCCCCAGGATTTGTCAACGCCGTACACGTAATCACTCGATCGACGCCCTTCAAATTAATGCGATCGACCACGCGTCCGCGAAATATATCCGCCAATATATTCTTTGCCAACTTCAACCCTTCGTGCGTCTCAAAGTCATCTCCTTGAAACAACAAACACGGCTTACTCCCCGCCACCGCACCTGCGCCGGTGCCACCAAATTCCCGAATCCCCTTATAATTCCTCACCAACATCTCCACGCAATCGAACAAATGGTAATCAAAGAACCGTCCAATCGTCACGCAGTGCGGTCGCTTTTTCTGGTGTGTCCCCAACGCAAAGCACCCGGCGTCAGCCTTTTTCGCAAAAAACTCCAGCGACGTCTCGCCACCGCCCTCGAACGGTCGCACGCCAGGGTTCTTGCGCGTCATTTTGTGCGCCTCGCCGTGTTTGATCGTCGCAATGTCTTGCAGGACGCCTTTAATCACGGCGCTCGACGTGGCGCCCTGTAAAACCAAGGTTGTTTTTCCGGCGCGTTCAATGTTTTTCGGCGCGCGGGCGGCGAGGGCGCGCTTGCCTTTCGTCGTCGTCGCGCGCTTTATCTCCATCTTGTGTTCTAATGCCGTCGATGCCATGGCGCTGGTGCGTCGTCGTCGTCGTCGTCGTCGTGGGTGCGCGCGGGCGTGTGGGGACGATTCCAATGGCGGCGGCGGCTGAGAGATTTTTGTGCACTTTTTTGAACGTTTGAGTGAGATTTTGTCTCGAGGGCGATGGACGATAAAAATATGCATACAGAGTGTATTAAAAGCTAACGGCAAATTAGATGGCGAGTTCGGACAAGTCTTCGGCGGAGAGGACGTTGACGGATTTGACAAAGTCGTTGTCGTCCAATCGAATAATATTGGCGCCTTGGGAGTTTGGATCCGCGCGTTGCGGGAGGTCGTTGACGGATAATCGGTTTGCGACGCCCGCGGTAGTGCTCAAGAGGATTTCATCGCCGACGTCTGGGCCGATGCGGTCGACGACGGCGAGAACGGCGAGGGCGTCGTCCTTCTTTTTGAATTTCATGCACGTGACGCCGGCGCGGCCTCTGCCGAGGACGCGGTAGGAATCCGCGGGTACGAGTTTGCCTTTGCCGTTGCGAGTGAGGTACAAAAGCCACGGGCCGTCTTCGCTGGCGCTTTGCAAGCGCTCGTCGGTGATGAGCACCATACCTGCGGTGCGAGATGGGAGGACTTCATCGTCGTCTTCGTCGTTGTCGTCGTCTTCGTCGTCATCGTCTGCGGCTTTGCTCTCGTCGTCGGCGGGGGATGCTTGTGCTTTATCGCCCGTAAACTTGATACCAACGATAGGTCTACACGCCGATCGCACCACGCGGAAGTCGCTAACCTTGCAATGCAAAACCATGGCTTTATCATCGTTTTTTTGACCGGTGATGTAGAGGTGATCCGACGTCCGGGCGAAGAGCACCTGTTTCAATCTATCACCCTTTTCAAGCTTGATGACGTTCTTGCCCTTTTGCCCGAGGAGAGCCTTAGCGGCGGCGACGGATACCTTGCCTTGGTTGGTTAACATTACGATTACCTGGTCGTCACTCACGTCGTTCACAGTCATGCTCGTGGCTAACATTGCCGTCACGTTTTGGTTGCGCTTGGCAAACGTTGATAACAAGCTCGTCACCGGAACGCCAATGGTGTTCAGTTCGGATTGCGGAATAGCCTTAGCCGGAATCTTTTGTAAGCGACCTCGATCGGAAAAGAACAAAATTTGATCCGTATCTTTGCAATGCATGGCGAGGTTCAATTCGTCGCCTCCGCGAAGCTTACTCATGCGCTTGCCCCGCGTGCGGCGGTGTTGCAAGTCAAAACTCTTCGGACAGATGCGCTTGACGTACCCTCGACTGGATAAAGTCATGATGTTATCCTTGGGCGGCTCATCGTTGTCTTGAATTATCGATTCAGAGATGCTTTCGAGCGACGTCTTACGAGGGCGCACGAAAGCCTCCTTGGCGGTTTGCGCTTCTTCCACGAGGACTTGCACAACCTTGCTCTTGTCATTCAACAACCCTTGGTAATAAGTGATTTGATCCTTGAGTTCTTTCATTTCCGCCTCAAGCTTGTCAGCCTCGAGACCGGTCAAGCGACGGAGAGGCATGGCAAGAATAGCGTCGGCTTGCACGTCGGATAATCCGTGCGACGCGCGCAGTTGCTTGGCGGCGCTCGGTCCATCTTTTGATGCTCGAATGATTTTTACCACTCCATCGGCGTCGGACAACACTGCAACGTAGCCTTCGACCAAATGCTTGCGATCTTGCGCCTTTTCCAATGCGAACTTTGATCGCCGTTCAATGGTCGACACGCGGAACTTGATAAACTCATTGAGCATGTCGTGCAACGACATCACCGTCGGCTTGTTCTCAACCAAACACACGTTATTCACAAAATACTTGACTTCAAGCCTTGTTTTCTTGTACAGATTATTCAACACTTGTGACGCGTCGTGTCCGCGCTTGATTTCAATCACAACACGCATCCCATCGCGATCACTTTCGTCACGAATATCGCTCACGCCTTCGATGGTTTTCGCATTCACGTGATCCGCAATTTGCTCCACCAAACTTGCCTTGTTGGTTTGATACGGGATTTCACTAATCACAATCGCATCGCGATCCATACCCTTTTTACTCACGTGCTCAATCGTCGCCCGACCGCGCAGCGTTACCGCGCCTTTACCCGTCCTGTAAATAGCTTTCATGTCTTGCTTGTTTGTCACGACGCCGCCGGTTGGGAAATCTGGCGCCGGCAAGTACTTCATCAACTCATCCAACGTCGCGTCTGGGTTCTGCGCCAGCGCGCACATCGCATCAATGGATTCGCCTAAGTTGTGCGGCGCCATGTTCGTCGCCACGGCGACCGCGATACCGCTCGCGCCGTTGATTAATAAATTTGGCACGCGCGCCGGCAGCACTTCTGGCTCGAGCTGACTCCCGTCAAAAGTCTCCGTAAAATTCACGCAATCGCTTGCGATATCCGCCAACAACCCTTGCTCAGCGAGTTTATTCAATCGACACTCCGTATAACGCATCGCCGCGGGTGGATCGTCGTCTAAACTCCCGAAATTCCCATGTCCATCCACCAACGGCGCCGACATGCTAAAGTCCTGCGCCAAACGCACCAACGCCTCGTACACGCTCCCATCCCCGTGCGGGTGATACTTCCCCAGCACATCACCAACAACTCTCGCACACTTACGATGCGGCGATGCGCTCTTCAATCCAAGCTCATGCATGCCGTACAAGATCCGTCGGTGCACGGGCTTTAAACCGTCGCGAACGTCTGGCAACGCCCGCCCCACGATCACGCTCATCGCATACGACAGGTACGAATTCTTCGCCTCGTCCGCGAGCTCAACATCCACGATACGTTCTTCGCCCTCTGTGATCGCCGCCGACGTCGTCTTCATTCGTCGTCCGACGCGACAGGACGACACATGATGACGATGCGCAAGCCGTTGGTGTGCGCCGACGGCGCGCACCGTCATCGCCGCGCCCGGGGCGCTGCCGCACGCATCGCGCCGCCTGGCGCCAGCGCTCGACGAGGACGGTGCGTGCGCGGCACGGAGCGGGACGAGGGCGCGAGCGACGGCGGTCATGGCGTCGTGCGCGCGTCGCATGCGCCGCGCCGTGGAGTGGCGTGTCCCTGGACGTGTCACACTTGAATAGCTCATATGTTTGAATACTTTACAATACGCGTCACATGTCCGAATCTATATTTATATGTTGTACATCGATGTCGCGCGCGAATGCCCGTGGCGCGCGTTCGCGCGCGCGCGAACGCGCGTCACGAACGCGCGTCCGCGCGCGCGAGGATCGCTTCGATCGTCTCGAGCGCGTACGCACCCATTGCGTGCGTCTGCATGGCGTCATCGATGGTTTTCGCGTGCATTCGCTGCGTGGCTCGCGGCGCTCTCGCCGATGCGATGGCGCCCACCACCGCGGCGTTCGCCAAGCGATTGAGCGTCAGCGTCATCGGCGGCGTCGGTGACGATGCGTTCGACGACGCGCGCGCGTCTGGGGCGGCGGCGGCCGTCGGCGGCGCGCCCGCGGCGGCGGCGTCCATGCGCCGCGGTGTGTGGACCTGCGGCACTCTGCGACGTCGCATTCACCGCCAGCGCGTCGACTGGGCGCGATATGAGCGCGCGACTGGTGCCTTGGCGCACGACGCGCGAGTGGTTCGTCGTCGCCGACGCGTTGGCGCCGCGTCAGGGCACGTGCGATGCCGTCGGCGACGACGAATGTGCGTCTACATCATCAGTGTCAACCGCGCTCGACGTTGTCAACGCTTGGCGCGCGCGCGGCCGCGTGCCGCTCGCCGTGGACGTCACGGCGACGCTCATATCGACTATTCGCCGCGACCGCGCGCGTGAGGCTGTCGATGAGGCGACGTTGCGGCTCACGTACGCCATGACGTTGATTCGCTTGGTGAATGGCGCGACGGATACGAGTCAAGGGCGGTTCGCGGCGCCCATCGCCACGCTCGCGGCGAAGATTGGATTGCCGCGAGAGCTGGTAGACTTGCGTCACGACGCGACGCACGATGCGCTGCCGACGCTGCGGGCGCTGCGCAGAGGGGCGATGAGCGCGTTGGCGTGGTGTCGACGAGCGTATTGGGACGCGCAGCGCGACGCGTTTGAGTACGCATCTGCGTACGTTCGCGCGCGAATCGAGGGGCTGTGTGTGATTGAATCCATTGGGCGTAAAGTTGAAGACGCAAAGCGCGCGCCCGAATCGTCATCGAGTGATGAAGACGGGGACGGTGGCGAGGGCGGGGATGTCGCGAGTCACGTCGACGTGCGCGCAAAACGTCGCATGTTACTCGGTGAATTAGCCACCATGTGCCCGAAAGGCGCGTCGCACGTCCTGGTCGAAGCTTTGGGGTCATGGCCGATTATCGCTCGCGATATTGACTATGGTGATGCGGATGTACGCGTGACGCACGCGAGGGAATTTATAGACGAACGCGATTGGCGACCGACGTTGACGCGGCTATGCCATCGGTGGCCGGGATTATTCGCCAGTTTATTCGACGTCCGCGTGCGCGACATGAGCAACGCGTGTGGACCGCACGACTGGGCCGAGGTTATGCTCATGTGCGAGATGGCTCAAGAATTCTTGGCGTCGAGTGAGCAAAAAAGTGGCGTGGAAGGCGCGTTGACGCGCGCGGCGGCTCGATTTTCTCGGGATCCCGACGCGAGCGCGTCAGCCAAGCAATTCGTGCGCGTCGTTCAAAAGTTGTTAGGTGCGACTAAAGATGCCATCGTTGCGGCTGATGCGGCTTCACAACCGTCATCGGCGCCGGTCGTGAGCTCACTCGAAGAAGCCAAAGCGGCGCAAGCGGCGCTCGTCGCGTCCATGGCTGCTGGAAGAAAACGTAAACGCGACTCGAGATTCGAACGAGCGACGGCGTGGACGCCATGTCCGATTGGCGTCGTTTCGGGCGTGCCTCACGATGAACTGATATCTGCAGTAGACGTCAAGGTGCGCGTATCGTCTGGCGTGGCGTCGTTTCGAGCGTCGACGCCGCGTTCGCCTTTAATTCCAAAAAGCATTCGTGCCACCGCGTCTGCGTCTGGGGACGACGGCGACGAAGACGATAACGACGATGACGAAGACGCACGTACAAACGTCACGGATATGAATGATGATGATGACGAGGAGGACGACGAGAACGATGTAGACGAGGACGCGTCCGCGTTGAATGTAGGAGGCGTTCGCGTCACGCTGACGAAGGAGCAACGCACCGCCGTCGCCGCGTCCATCGCATGTTTACTCTAGTCACGTATTCATTACTAGTAGCACACAAACAGGAGTAGCAGTAAGTAGCAATACAAAAAGTCACTAGCGCAACCGTCGCGGCTCACACCGAACGCGACACGCTCACACGCCGCCGAGCGCGTACGCGTGCGCTCGCATATCACACATTTCATCACCATCATCTTCATCGCCGTCATCACTGCGGCGCACCATCTCGCGTGACGTCTCGCGCGTGTTGTTCTCGAGCCGCCGTCGCCTCTCGGAACACGTTCACGTACTTTTGAATCACTCCGCCGGCACCATCTTTGCGTTCAGCCGCCGCATCGCGCACAGACTGTTCGCCACCAATTTCATCTAAATCTTGGTCGCGACGCACGCGGCGCTTTATGATGATGTTGAAATGTTTTTCGCTCACCTCGTAAAGCCCGGGGTAATCGCGCCTGAGTTCTCGCGCGTACGTTTTCCACGTCTCGTCATCGATGTCGATATCCACGCCGTCGCCTTCGTCGTGCGAGTCGATACCAGAGTCGGTGTCCGCGTCAACGCCAGAGCTTTCGCTCGACGGATCGTGGTGAGGTTGCTCCGCAGTGAGGTTGACGTCGTCGGCGGACATTGCGCGCGCGGTACAATGACGTCGTCGTCTGCGGCGCGCGCGGATTGATTGACAATGCGATACACCGACGACGCATGCCGAATCATTTCGGCTGGCGAAACACCAAGGTTAAATTATTTGCCGGCATCTCCTCGTGTGCGACGACCTCGAGGCCGAATTCCGCGGCGTACCCATCCATCGTTTGCACATCGACGAGTCCGAAATTCTCGGCGTCTCTCTCGCGCAACGACGCATCAAATTTCCGATCACCATCCGATCTAAACCCACCATCGGCGATCGTGGCGTCCGTGAATGGACCATAAATCATCAATACCCCGTGCTCGCGCAACGCGCGCGCGGCGCCGCGAAATATACCCACCGTCGCCGCTTTCGATGAAATGTGCGCGACATTCACCGCCAGTACGCCATCCAATGACCTCGCATCCACGCGCACGTCGAATTCCCGCGCATCCAACACCTCGGGCGCGCGTAACGCTTCACACGCGTCCACAGCGTTCGCCCTGACGTCGTCGAACGCGCCATCAAAGACGTCTGTCGGCACGTAGCTCCGCAACGCATCTTCGCACGCGTCGCATACGACTCGCGCGTGTACCCCGCTCCCGCACGCGATTTCCAGGCAATCAAACGATTGCGTGCGCGCCGCGGGGTGGTTTGCGATGTACTTTTTCGCCACCGCCGCGATCGCGTGCGCGTTGCGCTGCGCCGCGCTCGTCGCCGCGACGATGTTGTAGCGCTGCGTGTGGTTGATGTTGTTCGCTGACATTCTTTTCTTTCTTTCGCCTCTATCGCGTCGCGATGCGGTCGGCGATACTCGATGGAATGCGCGTGTGCGTCGTCGATGCGTCCGTCGCGTGTCCGTCGCGTGTGTGCGGTCGCGTGCGGGCGAGCAGCGGCGTCGAGCAGTGCCGATGCCGATGCATGACGCGCCGCATTTGTCGACATGCGCAACGTCCGCGTGGAATCCACGCGCACGCGACTCGCGCTCGCGCGCGAGGATGGCGAAACCATCATGCATGGGGTGTCTGACGTCGAGAACAGCGCGTTTTATGCCGTTATCGGCGCGCGCGGGGGCGATGATGACGCGAATGGGACATCATGGCGGCGGCTGGAGCTCGCATCGTTTCACGCCGCTACGGGCGCGCGCACGTCGTCTCAGGCGCTCTACGACGAGGCGCAGGCGCTCGAAACGCACGTCGTGAGTGGGTCCTCGGACGTGGTTGTGGGATTGGCGCATGCGATCGAACGCGGGGGGGTTGTGGGCGCGTTTGCGAGCGGCGAGTGCGTCGCCGCCGACGGCGACGAAAACGCCCGGCTCATGCCGTGCGAATGCGTTGGTGACGTTCCAGATGGCGTGCTTGCGTTTGAAATGTCCCCAGATGGCGAAGTGTGCGCGGCGTTGACGTCGACAGGGGCGGTGGTGGTGATGACGAAGGATTTGTATCCGCTGGGCGAGCGCGCTCCAGATGTGTCTCGAAGCGACGGTTTTACGCGCGGCGCGATTAGTTGGCGCGGTGACGGCGAATTCTTCGCATGCTGCGCGACGGATGCAAGCGGTGATACGACGCTTCGCGTCATGCGCCGCGAGGATGTCAGTGTAGAATCAGTGGGCGAACGAGGATCGACATTGAGCGCGAGCGCGAGCGTTTCGGCGCTCTCGAGCGGCGGCGCGCTCGGCGTCGTTCCGTTAGCGTGGCAGCCGCGCGGGGCGTTGATTGCCACCGCCGCGCGCGTCGATGGCGAGGAATCAGATCGAGTAGTGTTTTACGAGCGTAATGGCTTGCGCCGCGGGGAGTTTGCGTTGCCTGGTGACGCGCGCGTTGACGCGTTGGCGTGGAGCGCCGATTCTCAATGTTTGGGCGTCGTCGTCGTGTATTCTTCAGCAAACGACGACGTCATCGCCCAGCGCGCGGTGCAAATATGGACCAGGTCAAACATGCATTGGTATTTGAAGCATGAGACGCGTTACGGCGCCGAGGAGGGCGTCGTGCGCATTGAATGGGATGTCGAACGCGGAGAGACGCTGCGATGCTTTACGGCGTCTGGCATCCTCGAGCGCAAGCAATTATATTGGGACACCACCACGAGCGATGTCGGGACGTGTGCGGTGATTGATGGTGACGCACTCATGCTCACGCCCATGTTTCGAACACCCGTGCCGCCACCGTTGTGTGCGGCGCGAGCGATTTTTGATGCGCCGATTGTTGCCGCCGCGTTTTCGCCATTTTCTGGCGACGTCGAACGCGTCGCGGCGTTGCTCTCGACCGGCGCGCTCGCGCTCGTCTCAAGCGTCGCTAGTACGGATTGGGAGCGCACCGCCGACGAATTCGCGGATTCTGAACGCGCGGCGACATGGGTGCGATGGAATGCGTGTGAAATTCCAGGAGAGACGCTCGTCGTGGATGATTTGGCGTTGGCTGTGAAATCCGGCGCCGCGCTCGAGCACATCGCCTGGGTCGACGACGATCACGTCGCCGTTGCGCTATCGTATGACGAATATAGTAGCAGTTGTGAAATATTGGTCGTCCCTGTGCGTGCGGACGCACACGGAGCGCTGAGTAAGCGCATGGTTCCAGAAGCCGTGGGCGCCATGACGACGTCTGGCCGAGGCGCCGCGTGCGCCATTGCGCGAGATTCTTCGCACGTCTACGTCGTGCGATCGAGCGATTCCGTCGCAAACGGTGGTGAAACACTCGCTAATGCCGTGCGTGTCGCCGCCAACACTAGCGCCGAGAGTTATAGCAGCGGCGACAAGATTATTGTCGCGCGCGGCGGCGTCGTTTCGTCTCTTCTCGCCGAACGCCGCGAGCCGACATTGGTCACTTTGGATGCGCGCGGTCATCTCAAGATTGGCGACATACTCATCGCCTCAGCGGTGACTTCATTTGCACTGCATATGTCCCCCGCCGACGGATGCGCGGTGACGACGGCAAACGCGAGCGCTGCGGTGATGGCGCCGCCGAAGACGTCAGTCGACGAAGGCGAGCCGACGACGCGAGTCGCCTACGTCACTCGCGCGCATCAACTCTTCGTTGCAGAAGTTGACGATGTCATCGCCAATGGTGCTCGCGCGCGAACACACGCCGTTGTCGCCGAAGACGATGCACACATTGGAAATTGGCTAAGCGAACGCTCCGCCGCCGACGGCGCGCGCATGGGCGAATTGACGTTTGACGACTTACATTTACGTATGCGTCGCGCCATGCGCCCAGACGCCGCAAAAACCGACGCCGACGCCACAAAGCGACACGTCGAAGACGGTGCGCGCATCGTCGCCTGCGCGCCTGGGTCCACATCCGTAGTATTACAAATGCCGCGTGGGAATTTAGAAATAGTCGCTCCCAAAGCGTTGGTGCTTCCGGCGGTGGCGTGCGCGTTACGCGCGGGACGCTATGCCGACGCCTACGCGCTTGCCGCCAAGCAGCGCGTGGATTTAAACTTAATTGTCGATTACGGATGGCCGAATTTCATCGATGCCGCAGAGGCGTTCGTGCGTGATGTGAATTCTGCGGACGCCATCATGGAGCTCCTCGAAGCGCTCGATGACGTCGACGTCACGGCGAAGGGTGGCATTTACGAAGAACTCGCGCGTTTGTACCCGCCTCGAGTGACGACGCCGACGGATGCCGGCGACGACAACTGCAGTACTACGCAGTCCAAGACGGACAAGGTGTGCGTGGCGATTCGTCGCGCCATTGAGGCGCACGACGCCGGCGGGCGATGGGAGCTCGCGGTGTTGACTTCGTACGCGGCCGGGGATGCCCCAGATTTAAGCGCGGCGTTACGCCGCGTCGCCGTCTTACGCGAAATCGAGCTCGCACACGCGGCACAAAACACATTAAACGTCGATGCGCGCCGTGGTGCGCGCGATGAGAGCGTAAATGCGGCGGCGGCGTTGAAGCATTTGTTGTTTTTGGTTGGCGGTCCAACGCTCTACGCGGCGGCGCTCGGGACGTACGATTTGTCTTTGGCGTACTTGGTGGCGCAACACGCACATATGGACCCTGGCGAATATGTTCCAGAGTTACAACACCTGCAATCCATGCGCGAGCACGAACGCCGCGCAGAGGTGGCGAAACGATTGAGAAGGGTTGACGAAGCGATTACTGAATATTTGCTCGATGGCGACGCCGAACGCGCGGGCGAATTAGCGAAAGATCACAAGCTCTTCCCGCACGCGCTCGCCGAAGCAGCGCGATTAAATCTGAAAGATGCACGTACGGCATTGCTTTTGAAGCACGCCGATGCGCTCTCAGTGGCGATGCGGTTCGACGACGCAGCCGTCGCTCGGCTCGCCGCGGGCGACGTCTCGGGCGCGCTCGACGAGTACCGAAGCGCCACATCCTGGCGACAAGCTATGACGCTCGCCGCCCGATTGAACGTCGGCCCCAAAGCTATGCGTGATATCGCCGAAGAGTTGTGCGAGTCATTGGTGATGACGGATCCACTCTCAGCGGCGCGCGTGGCGTCCACGCATCTGAAAGACGTCGACCGCGCCGTCGACTACTTCATTCTCGCCAAGGCGTGGCGCGACGCCACGAGCTGCGCCTACGCTGATAACCGAGGTGATTTAATGCAAACTACCGTTGCGCCCGCCGCGGCGGCGGCGGCTGAGGAGCACATAGAGACATTCAAGGAGAACAAGGCGCGGTCGGAAAAGTATGTAGCGCGATTGAAGGATTTACGGCGTCGCCGCCGCGAAGCCTCCAGCCTCGGTGCCGCGGATTGGTCTGCATTGGGCGGTCGCCCGAAATCAGGACAATATGACGGTGTCGGTGGCGACGGCGATGACTTTGACGACGGCGCGAGCGATGCGCCAAGCTTAGCGAGCGACATGAGCGCGTACACCGACCGCACTGGGCTCACGTCGGCGGCGAGCGGGACGTCGTCCGCCGCATCCACCGTCGGCGGTCGTAAGAGCAAGAAGAAAAAGGACAAAAAGGGCAAGAAAAACAGAAGCGGTTTGCGCGCGGGGTCGCCCACGGAAGAGCGCGACTTGGCGATGCATGTGTTGAGTTTAGCGCCCATGGCGAAGACGCTCGAAGAAGTCGGCGAGCTTTTGGAATTACTCGTACTCCTCGGGCACGAGGGCGACGCGCGGACGTTACAACGCGTCGCCTCCGAAGCTGTCGACGCACACGATGCGTCAAAAATTGATGCGCAAACGTCGCTCGATGAGCTGATGGCGATCGCAAAAGACAAGGGCGAAAAGCTGGATGCGTTTACGCCGACGGATGCCGGCGCGGGTGGCGTCGAATGGAAGTGGACGGCGTTGAAATCCATCAAAAAGACCGTTCAGTCCACCGTGGCCGAGGGATGACGAAACAGACGCGTCGCGTGAGATCGGTTTTCTTTAGCTGTGTGTAATTTTACTTGGTATATTCAACAAAACAAAAGCTTAAAAGTAACAAGACTTTCGTTCAGCCCTACGCGTCGAGACTCCTCGTCTCGAATTGGTACTTCTGCGTCGTGTATTTTTGTATGTGCTTTGCGTGTGTGCGTGTCGCAGTAAACGAGCACACCTAAATATGATTGTTCATCATGTCGACGACGAGACAAAATGCGTCTGCTTGTCAGCCGTGATGTACTGTGGTACAGTGGTGTACTCTTTTAGCGCACGACGTCGACGACGAGACGTCGCGATTTGAGCGACGACCACGCCCATCGCTTGTAGTAAACCGCCTGCACCGCAACTAAGGCCATCGCAAACATCCACTTCGCTCCCATCAATTTACGATCATCCATCTCTGGCTCCGCCGCCCACGCCAAAAACGTCGTCACATCCTTGGCCATTTGCGTCTCTGTCGCCGGCGTCCCGTCGTCGTACTCCACGCCGCCATCCACCAACATCTTCGGCATCGCAATCGCCCCTCCAGGGAAATACGGATTATAATGCAACCCTTCTCTCACCTCAACCCCCGCTGGCGGCTCGCGATATCCAAGCAACAACGCAAACACATAATTCTGCCCGTCGTGTCTCGCCTTTGTAATCAGCGACAAATCCGGCGGGTACGCCCCGTTATTCACAAACCTCGCCCCTTCCTCATTCGCATACGGCCCCGGGATCCTATCGCTCAGCTTCCCCGGGCGGTCAAACATCTCCCCAGTGTCATCCGGTCCATCTTCAATCTCAATCTCCTCCGCAAGCGCCTTGGCTTCATCCTCCGTGTACGCGACGCCGACCAAGTTGCGATAGCACACCAAGTTGATCGAATGACACGCCGCGCACACCTGCGTGTACACCTGATGCCCGCGACGAATCGCGGCGTGATCATACGACGCAAACACGCCATCATGCGGCCATGCGTACTGCGGAATCGCCAACCCGTGCTCGGCTTCGTCGGCGAACGCCACCGCGGAGGCGCCGATCGCCCCCAGGGCTGCGCTGCCGATCGCGTGCGCGTTCGGCGCCGCTTTCGCCGCGCTCGCGGCGCGGTGCGCGAACGCGCGCGCGGCCGCGGCGAACATCGTGGCGTGGACGCGAACGAGGGCGATTCAGCGAGGCGCGATCGCGATGTGCGCGCGCGGCGAACACTGCCGATGCGTCGTCGGATGCGATCGAATCGATCGACGCGAGACCTTTTTGAACCCCTGCGAGGGCGAGTGGGGGGTGCGTGACCAATCGTGACTCGAGGCGATCGATGGTGTGCGTGGTTATGATTGGTCAATGTGTGTGTGCGCGCACACGCCCGATGCGTGCGATGGGGTGCGCCTTTCGGCGGTTCCGCGCGCGTCACTGGTCGTCGACGGCGCGGACGTGCGACGTGACGACGACGACGCGGGTGGTCGTCGCGCGCAGGGCGCGTCGTGAGGGTGTGATTGCGTCGGATTTCGTTGGAAACGCTGATTGATTGATTCGATTTCGATTCGATTCGATTCATTCGTCTGTGCATAATTTCTTTGGGCGCGCGTCATGGGGGGTTCGGATGACACCGGTCACGATTACACGCAACCGATCATCATCGGTACGATTGCGTATTATTTAGGGAAGAAGGCGGACGAGTATCATTCGCACCGGTGGACGGTGTACGCGCGCGGGTTGGATGGGGAGGATTTGACGCATTGCGTGAAGAGCGTGACGTTTACGTTGCATCCGTCGTTTGATGAAGCACAGCGGGTGTTGAGTGCGCCACCGTATGAAGTGACGGAGACGGGGTGGGGTGAGTTTGATATCGGGGTGAAGATTGAGTTTACCGATGATTGCGGGGCGAGCGCGGTGTCGACGACGACGCCGTTAAAGTTGTTTCCGACGGCGGATGAAATCGCCAAGAATGGGCCACAAACGACGAAAAAGCCGGTGATTAAAGAGAGGTATGAAGAAATTGTGTTTCATGATGTAGATACGGCGTTTTATAAGCGTATGAAGGCGCATGGGTCGAAGAAGGCGCCAGCGAGCGAGCACGATCAGGCGTGGTCGTCTTTCAAGGACAAATCCGAGCTCATTGCGATTTACGCCGCGCGCAAGGTGACCGAAGAGCGCTTGGCGGTGCTCAAGCAACAAATAGAAGTTTTGGAATCAATCGACGCGTCGGGTTGATGATGACGCGCGGTACTTGTAATGATGTAATGTGATGATGACTTGTGATGATGACGCGTTTCGCGAAGAGAAACGCCGAGCCCGCGCGCGCCCGCATAACGCACCGCGCGTGCGATCCCCCGTCGCTCTCTCGCACAGGTCGCCATTTCGCAAACAGAATATTTCAACGCCATCGCGCGCGCGCTCGCGGCGAATGCCGCACTGCCGCCGTGCGCAAAGCTCGAGCGCTTCGCCGCTTCTAAAAACGCCAAACAGAAAACGCCCGTGTCAATCGCAGTCACGAGCGATTTGCACTGCGACATGCGCGCAAACGCCGACGCCATGGATGCGTACGCGCGAGAAGAAATTGCTAGACACGGTACCGACCCCAGGGTGCGCGTCTTGGTCGTCGCAGGTGACGTCGGGACGTCATTGGAGTCTATTACCAAAACGCTGTCCACGTTGCGGCGTTCAGTGGACGCGCTGTGCTACTTGCCCGCGGGGAATCACGAGCTTTGGACGTCAAACGCCGAGAAGTGGGCATCGTCGTCGTCTCCGGGAACGAACGACAGCCCTTGGTACGCGTGCGATTCGCTCGGTAAGCTCGTGAAACTGATAGACGTGTGCACGTCTTTGGATGTGAGATGTACGCCGACGCGTTTCGGCGATGTCATCGTTATGCCGACGTACGGCTGGTACTCGGACGATTTCGACGGAACCAATCGCGAGTATACACCCGTTGAAGCGCGTTTCGATGCCGGCGCGCGTTGGCCATCATGGATCGATGCAAATAATCCGAGGAATTCGCACGCCCCAGGCATCGCGCCTTTCATGTCGTCGCTCAACGCGCACTGCCTAAGGACGTTTCTCGCGTCATCACCCGAGGTCGCGAGGACGGTGAACACGCTCGTGACGTACTCACATTTTGTACCACGCGTAGAGCTTTACCGCGGGACGCCAGCGTTAATCAAAGTCATGGGTTCCAAAATCATTGAAGACGACATTCGAGCCGCCGCTCGAGCCTTTGCGCCCAGCGCGCACGTCCACGTGTTCGGCCATTCGCACTTAAACGTCGACACCACGGTCGATGGCGTGCGGTACGTGCAATGCGCGCTGGGATACCCCAGTGAGCGGTGGTTTGGGATAAATTACCCCAAACTTGTGCACACCACGCATTGAAATGTCTCGCGCGCGAGGCGTGGTTATCCACTTTTTGGACCCAACCCGAGCCGGCGCGATCGTCACTTCGCTGCGCCTGAACACTATTACCGAGCGCATCTTAGTCACCGCCGCGCGCGAAAGCGCATAATACCATGCGGTACCATAGTCTTTTAGCCGTCGCTCGCGCGTTTGTCATCCTCGTCGGTGTTCTGGCGTCGTTCGTAGACGCCAAGCGCGTGGAAGGCAACGCGCAGCTCACGTCTGCGCTAACCGAGCTCGTGCTCGGGAAATTTAGCGTCGCCAAATCTGGTGGGACGATTGATTTGTCCCTTACGACGACGAGTAAGGGATGGGACCGGGGCGCGCATAAATTAGAGCTGTTAGTGATGAATGACGCCGAGTACTTTGCCTGGCGCGCGCAGCTCAAAGCGGGTTCTTTGTGCGCGGATAGAAATAAAGCGGCGCGACAGAGGCACTATATCGATATTCCGCACGCGAAAGCCACGCACAAGGCGCCTGGGTATGAGTGGTTCGTTGACCCACAGAGTGGTGATCATTATCGGATAAACGTGGAGACTGGAAACGGGACGTGGATGCACCCGAGCGCGCACAACGAGAGCGCGGTGACCGCGATTACGCATCGCGAGACGTCTTTACACGTCAAGATACGAGACACGAAGTCGGTGCAAGTGAGAACGACGATGGTGGAGTATGCAGTGTCAAGCAATTGGTTTTTCGTTTTGTGTGATTGTGCGTTGGAGTTTTATCCGGCAACGCCTCCTCCGTTGCGCTACGAGTTGGATTTGAGAAACGAAAACGAAGGACATTTACCGCAAGACATACGTGGGCTCGGTGCGGTATACGCTGGGTTGTTAGTATTCATGTTAGGCACGATGGTGGCGTTCGCGGTGCTGGCGTACAAGCAATACACTAGGGCATCGAGCATTCACGCGTTGGTTTTAGCAGTCATGCTGGCGTACTGGTTTCAAGTTGGCGCGCTCGCCTTGGAGCTCATGCACATCACCGTGTATTCATTCAATGGAAAGGGGTTGCGATGGCGACACTCATATTTTGCGGCCGATTTTGCCGCCGAAGTCTTGCAAGGCATGAGCGAATACATCACGGAATTCGTGCTGTTATTCTTAGTGTGCGGGTGGACGACGTTGTCGATGACGATAAGCGGCTTGGGTGGAAGCCTTGCGAGTTTCGGAAGCTTTGCGTCGCTCGAATCCGGCGACGATACCGCGTGCGCGTCTTCAAACGAACAAAGCACGATATCTTTGTTTATTAGCGTGTTGAAGTCATTCTTCCACATTGACTCTGATAATCCAGACGTCAAGTACAGAATCAGTCTCGTCGCCGCTGCGTTGCGGTCGCCGGTGAACATGTTGAAGCGTGGCGCTGACACCACAGTTGGTGTTGTGATCTTGTTGTTTTTTGGTTGCGTGCACTTGATGCTTGAGCTCATGGCGCGCAAGCATCACGAAGATTTCGAGGCGTTCCACGACCACGATCACTGGCCCGGGTACGCGTTGGTCGGCCTTCGCGTCTTCTTTGCCATTTTATTTATCGTCGCCGGCGGGTCCACGTTCGCCACAGCGAAGCGCCAACAAGACCCGCCTTTATCGACGTTTATTCGTCACCTTCTCATCATCGGTGCTGGATGGTTGTTGGCGTTTCCATTTGTAGTGTTTACGGCGATTTTCGTCCCGCTCGTATGGCGACATCGGTACGTCGCCGGCGGGTGCGCGATGTTGCAATGCGTCGCGCTCGCCGCACTCGGCGTGCTGGTGCTCGTAGACGAATCGTTTAAGAAAATGTCTTCGGTCTCCATGACGGCGAGCACCGATAGCTCGAGGCGACAGACGCTCGGTAGTCGAGGACTACGAGCAAAGGTTGCGATTGATTGATTTGATTGATGAGTGATTTTATAAACTTCACGTAGGCTTGCTTGCAATTTATCACTTGAAACGTTGGCTAAATATGAAACATTCGTCGTAGAACGTCCGTTCGAGTGTGCGTGCTATAAGGGACAGTGATTTCTTAATTGTTGCTGCTGCTGCGCTTGTTTTCGTTGTTGTTGTTTGGTTATTAGTTTTCGGCGTCGACGCTCAAATCCAACGACCGGTTCATCCGATAATCTTCATCCGCGGCCCAACGCTCGTAATCTTTCGCCAAACCATCGATGAATACTTTTTGCAACACCTTTAACGTCGTCCCGAGCACGGTGTCGCCCACGCGCTGGGTCAAACTTCTCGGAAGCACGGCGAACGCACCCGGAGGATCGACGCCGACGCCGATATCTGTCCATCCCATGATGCACGCCCCATCGCTCTCCTTTGCCGTTGCCGCTTCTGGATCGTCACTGAAGCCTGTGCGCGTCAATGGACCACCATCTAAACTCCCATCACCCGCCGAACGCCATCGAAACGCCGTCGTTCCACGATTTACAAACATTTCATTCAATCCTAAATCCTCCACCACCTTGCCCTCCACGCGCGCGCTCTTAATCTCAATCAACACACACGGCCCACGCATCTTTACCTTTTCCGACTCCGGCCTCGCCCCAGGTCGCGTACGATCTTGTTGCTCATCCCACGTCCCTCCGTGCCACGTATCGACAACCTCATCATCGCCTAAACACCGAACGCGCACGCGAATCACCGGCTGCACCTCGAGCGATAAAAACTTCAACCCAGGAATCACGAGCTCAAACGCCTCATCTCTCGACGTTGGATCGCACGCCAACGAATCCGGCGCATCACGCACGGGATCACACGCCACCTTGGCCATCGTTGCTCCGAGTGGCAGCGGCACGTCGACGTACTGCGACACCGGAAGACGCATGTACGCCGAGAGCGACAAGTCGCGTGACTCGCTCTCTCGCACGCTCGACCGCACCTTGGTCTTCGCGCGCAAATTCACATCCCACTGCTTGACGCCGTCATCAGCGATATCCGCGCCGCCGCTCGGCGCGATATCCACCGCCGCATCGCGCGCGCGAACGTCCCGGCGCGATATCATGGATGACGATGATGATGTCAAAGATATCGTCGATCGTCGGCGCATCGATGCGCCGCCGCATCGCGCCGTCACGCTCGCCGGCGCCGTCGCCGGTGCCATCGCACGCGTCATGACCCACACCATGTTCTCTCGCGCGCTCGACCGCTCGCGTGCGCGCGTGTGCGATCGACGCGTCGAGGAATGCCGTCGTCACAATCGCACGCGCACGACATTGGTGAGAGACTCATCACGCGCGTCATGGCGCACGACGACGCGCCGCCGAACGCGCCGTCGTGCGCGATATGCCTCGACGATTTCAACGACACGCGTCTCGCGTGCGATTTGCCCTGCTGCGGCGCACGCGCGCGCGATTCCACGGTGCATTTCTGCATTCCATGCGTGTCCCATCTCTGCGCTCGCGTTCGCATTCGCGACGTCGCGGCGCGATGCCCGCGGTGTCGCGCCGCCATCGTCGCGCGACACGACGGGTCGTTTGCGCTCGCATCGTGCTCGCGGGTGTGCGACGTGTGTCGACAGCCCAAGGCGACGGGGTTGGTGTGCGACGCGTGCGCGCTCGGCCGCCGGTTTACGTTGAGATACGCGTGCGTTCGATGCGGGCGAACGCAACGCATTCCGCATCCGATGTGGCGGTACATGGCGACGCCGCGCGATGCGAGCGATGTGACGTGGGCGTGTCACGGCGTGTGTCAGGATTTCACGCACTGGGTGATTGATGTGGATGATGTGGCGCGGGTGCCGACGTACGACGCTCCGGATTCGTGGAGCGACGCTCGGGAGGCATTTTTTGAAGAGTTACGCGCGGAAATGCGCGCGGCACCGCGAGGGGGTGTAGGGCGTGTGTATATTAGGACGACGAATTGGTCGGTGTGTGCGCAACGCGCGTTGGTGGCGGTTTTCGTGGTGTTTTTCGGGGTGATGTTTGCGTATTACGGGGGCGAAGTGAACTTTGTCGAGCCACATGCGGACGCTCGCGCGGCGATTCGCGCGCGAAGAGCGGCGCGGCGCGTGACGTTTCCATCGTACGGCGGGCGTAACATGACTGGATTTTGATTGCGCATCCATGTATAACATATATAACAACACACAACGGTACGACGTGTACCGGTAGCTAGAGTAAAAGTCTTTTGTCGTGTAAACGACGCTCGCGCGAGCGCAACTACTAAATATCCGCCGCCTCGGGTGGGAAATCGGTTGCAATTTCTTCCGCCACGACGCCTTTATTCACCAACTTGTCCTCACCAGAAACCACGCGGGCATTGACGATTCGCGCATCGGTGCTGATGGCGTTTAAAAACTCCTCTCCTTTGGTGACGTAGCCAAAGACCGCGAATTCACCCTCTTCAAACGACAACCCGCCGAGCCCGGCGCTTCGCTTATCAAAGAGATAAATGAAGAATTGTTGCGCATCTGATTGCCCGTCTTTCGCACGCGCCATGGCGACTGAACCATTGATGCTTAATGGAATGCTTGGGATCGCCTCGCCGCTTTGGACGTCCAAGGGTGAGCGGTAGAGCGGCTCAAAGGCGTCGCTCGCTTTAATTTCGAGCGGCACGCTCGGAGCGTCAACGTCGCTCGAACCGCCCAAGATGGACGTTTCACTTCGACGCAGAGGAGCGTTTTTATACACCCCGCGTCGCACGTTATCGACAAAGTTTCCAGCCGTGACTGGGGCGTTGTATCCATCCACGGTGATTTCCAACGTGACTTGGTTCTTGACGTCGCCGTTAATCAATCCAAAATTCGCTCGAGCGTCGGCGTTGGCGACGTCAATTTCCACTTTTGCCCGCCCGACCAATCGTGGCAAGTCTAAATATTTCGTGGGAATACCAAACGGTAAACCTGGGGCTTGATCGATTTGTAACTCGCTCAAAGCCGTGAGTGACGACGCGATTTGCGCGTCGAATGTGTCAAAATCTTGCGTCGCCGCCGCTCGGGACAGACGCTCCAGCGCGTTATCCAATCGTCCATACGCCGCCTCTGCGCTCGCCCGGTCGTTCTCGCGCACAGGGCCGAAAATATCATCTCTCTTGGTGAGTAATATCGCGCGAGACTCGTCGATGTCTTTCGCCATCGTCGCCCAGGGCTGGCGAGAAGGGATGCGAAACAAGTACGCAGCGTCCTCGAGCTTGAGCTGAATCGCCTTTGTTTCCTCGTTCACCGCCGGTACCGCGCGACGAAGCGCAGCTTGCGTGTTTCGCGGTAATCGCGTGTTCGGGTTGCTCAATTGCGCATCGGCGTCGGGCGCTGGGGCGAGCGTGAGCGTCAGCGCGAGGGCCACGGCGGCGATCGACGCGCGCGCTCGCTCTGCAAGCGTCTCGCTCGAGCTCGAGTTTGAGCTCGACGACGCGGGAACGACGGCGGCGCGTTGCGCTCTCGAGCGCGACGAGACGAGTGGTGCGTGCGCAACGCGCGGCGGTGGCGCTGGGGCGATGCGGGCGGACATGCCGCGTCGATGACTGAACACTGACGTCGTCTTCCTCGTCGCTCAAAAATAATAATTTGTCTCGTGGTGGAATAACACAACTGTGTACTGTACAACAACAATTCTCTCCTCAGCGGTAATGTTACGCTCCATTTATGTATTTTCGAACCATATCGCGCGCCTTGGCATAATCGACGACGGAGAAATTACGCACGCGACGTTCTCGAGCGTCCTCCGTCGATGTCTCGCCCGCGAGCGCGTTCAACGTCGATTTCCAACCGGCGATAGACGATTTCGACGTCGCCACGATCCATGGACAGTATTCGCGGTGTTCATGAACGACGTCAAAAAGTACGGCGTCGCTCGGAGGCGCGAGCGTGGCGCTATCGTCGAGAGATGGCGCGTTTGACGTCGAACGCTTTCGTTTCGCGGCGAGCCGACGAGTCATCGCCGCGACGACTACGGATGCGAGACGATCGCCCGATGCGTTCTCCAACCCCGCACTCGCCGTCGTCGTCGTCACCGGTCGCGGGGCACCAAACAATGCGTGCGGCGCCGATGACGATGTGGCGCCGAACGGCGCGGCGTTCGAATCCGTCGCCGTAGAAGCGCCGATGCTCGCCCGCAATCGAGACGCGACGTTCGCCGTCGCCGCAATCCATTTCTTCGACGCGCTCTCGCGCTCATCGTCGTGCACAATGGGCGCAAAAGGCACCGTGGGTGATGCGAGGTTCATACCGTATGCCCCGCCGGCGGCGCCACGAAGTGTCGCGGCGGTGGTTTTTGGTTTTTTCTTCTCCTTGGCTTTTTCAGCTCGAGCGCGTCTCTCACTCGCGACACCCGTGAACATCCATTCTGGCGCCTGAATCCCGCAAAGCGCGCAACAGTACGCGCGACGACGTCTTACGCAGTCTGTACTACTGATCACACCACCCGCACCGTCCTCTGCTATAGTTTTCGCGGACCATCCAAAGAGCGCGAGCGCCGTCGCGGCGTCCACCGTCGCTCGGCGCTCCAACGGCGCCGCGTCCTCTCCGATGCCATCTTCGAGACCATCCTCCGCGGCGTGCGCCCGAGCATCGCCAACTAACGTACGAAATCGCACAATGTCCGCCTCGGTGCGATCAATCCCGCGCAATTGGGCGAAATCGACGCAAAAAGGCACCGCGCCGTCGCTCCGTTCCGCGACGTCCCGCGCCCGACGCGCAAACGCGCTTCGCGTATTGGCTTCATCTTCCTCCGGAAACGCGCGCGCGATCGTGGCGCACGTCGCATCGCGCCACGTACACGCCGAGTGATGGGCCGAGTGCAGAGCGAGGGCGATCGTCGCACCGACCGCGTCGCGAGCGTCGACGCCGTCGTGGAGCAGTGAGTCGCACGCGGGATACGCCAGCCGCGCGTCGCACGACGTGCAACGCAGTAAATCGCACGCATCGAGCACCCAGCCGCGCGCGGCGCATTCTGGAGGCGCGCATGATGCGGGTTTATCGAACCACGCGCTGGGGTTGGCGAACGTGCGCAGGCGGGCGAAGTATTGCGCCGCGCTGAGTGGAAGCGCGTTCGCATCGTCACCGTCGCCAGTAGCGTTCGCGCTCGCGCGGTGCAGGAGTGCGTTTGCGGCTGTATGTAGCCGCTCGGGCGTGGCGACGGACATGGGGCGCGATGGCGGCGTCGATGTGTGACGTCCGCGGGACGGTTGGTGGCGCAGTGTTTTGCGAGTTACACGGCTCGGCTACGTATGCATGGCGTCGTTGTTTTCCTTGGCTAAAGCCTTACGCTCGGCGATAAAGCGTTCAATGTTCTCTCGTAATTCGTCATCGGTGACGAGCTGGTCCACGGTGAGCGGTTGGCGAGAGAATGGATCGGTTTCATCGCTCAATAAGTGTCTCGTAATGGTGCTGCGGTCGCACGAGTGCCCAGACGGTAATTTCACCGGGTCTCGCATCAACGTGCTGAGAATGGGGTCTAAGAAATCATCAGGAATTTCACCGAGATCAGCTTCTTCTTCTTCGTCTTCGGAGGCACGCTCGCGGACTTCGGTGGTGAGGGATTCAAAGCGCGCGACGTCGTGTTCAGATTTCATCGTCAAGCTGCGGACGACACGCGCCGTTTCAACCATGACGTCGTCGCGGTATGATCGTCCGTCCGCAGCGATGGCGGCAACGAATACTTTTGCGCTATCGGCGGCGTAAATTTGCAAGTACACGTCAAAAATCATTCCGAGAAGCTCTTTCGGATCCCAACCAAACTTTTCGGGATTTTTAATCTTCAACCGACGGCGCTCGGGACCGGCGAGGAAGAGTAAAAAGTAATTCAGCATGGCTGCCACGCGCTCGACCATTTCCGGACGTAAGAATGGATGCGCGATGTCTCGCGACGTGTAACTCATCATACGAATGTGTACCATGGCGAGGGACAAATTTGAGCGCAACAATCGCCGCGTTTGACGAAATTCCGCCTCGCGTTCTTGACGCTCTTGCTGCGGCCGCGCCGCCCAACCTTCTTGATCCTCCATATCCGTCTCGATCTCTCGCACTTTAGGAAGCTCCTTCATGGCTTCGTCTAACAAGTAAATCGCATCGTTGATCAGCATGTTCAAGAACTTTGTGTAGAATTCTGGATCGCTGTTGGCGAGCGCGATCCACGCCTTTTTATGCGCACCTACCGTCCACAAGTACTCACACAACTCGCCGATTTGATAACGCACGTTGAACTTTTCGTAAAATTGATTGTGAGCGCCCGTGAACTCGATGCCAACGTATAAGCGAAGCAAGCCTGGAACCAAGTTGGTCAAGCTGATCGGGTTGACTTCGAACAGACTCAGGAGCTTTTGTGAAATGTGCCCGTGCTCATCCGGAATCCAACATCGTAATACTTCAACAAATTTACACCTCAAGTATGGATTCTTCACGAAATCGGCGTTGCCCATGAATGTGATGAAGAAATTCATGATTTCATCCAACGGCTCGTGGTCCAAGGTTTCGGGGGCGTAGCGGGAAATGTACAACATGAACTCCACCAAGTCTTCGACGACGTATTCGGGCAAGCAGGCAAACGCCGCCGGACAAGTTTCGGGAAACGCATCCTCTTTGATTGATGCAAACGTATAACCGTTGCCTTTTTCGTATTCACCATTCGTTGCGACGATGCGCATGAGCCACACAGCCACGAGACGGTAATACTGCAA
>Ga0181563_10000126_pt1 | contig 62882 bp, 63 predicted proteins | sample 011ome_25_FD_133759 | JGI IMG/M metagenome (GOLD analysis project Ga0181563, IMG submission 133759) | Coastal salt marsh microbial communities from the Groves Creek Marsh, Skidaway Island, Georgia - 011512CT metaG (megahit assembly) | ecosystem: Environmental > Aquatic > Marine > Intertidal...
GAACCTGAACCAGAACCTGAACCTGAACCTGAACCTGAACCAGAACCCGAACCCGAACCGGAACCGGAACCGGAACCGGAACCTGAACCTGAACCAGAACCCGAACCTGAACCAGAACCCGAACCCGAACCCGAACCCGAACCCGAACCCGAACCCGAACCCGAACCCGAACCAGAACCTGAACCAGAACCAGAACCCGAACCTGAACCAGAACCTGAACCAGAACCAGAACCAGAACCAGAACCAGAACCTGAACCGGAACCAGAACCAGAACCAGAACCTGAACCGGAACCCGAACCTGAACCCGAACCGGAACCTGAACCGGAACCAGAACCAGAACCTGAACCAGAACCTGAACCTGAACCAGAACCAGAACCTGAACCGGAACCAGAACCAGAACCCGAACCCGAACCAGAACCTGAACCAGAACCTGAACCAGAACCTGAACCAGAACCAGAACCAGAACCAGAACCAGAACCAGAACCTGAACCAGAACCAGAACCAGAACCAGAACCTGAACCAGAACCTGAACCAGAACCGGAACCAGAACCGGAACCTGCACCGGAAGCAGAACCACTAACTATCAATGGTAACCTAATAGACGGGTATATTAGTGGTGCAATCGGACAATTAATAGATAGAAGTAACATGAATGTAGTAGTTGATAACATTATAACACAGGCAGATGGGAGTTACACATTGGATATTAGTCCATATGATCTTCCTGCTGTATACATAATAAAATTTACAGGTGGTATCGATATAAATACAGGTCGCGTAGTTACGTCCGAAATGTCAAGTATTTCTACAAAAGTTGATGCAATAACAAGTGGTAGTGCAGTTATTAACGTTACCCCTATTACCACTGTAATTGTCGATGTGGTACAAAACACTACCGCGACAGATACAGTAGAGAATATTATCATCCAATCAAGAAGAAATGTTGCTGCTGCATTTTCTATTAGTGAAGATGATGTATCCCAAGACTTTATAAAAACGAAAAATAAATCTGCACTGATTGCTTCTCAAAAAATAGAGAATATTATTAGCACCGTCAAAAAGGTATCCGATACCATAGTAAGTGAAACTAATACCCAACCAATCAGAAGTGTGAGTAGTGCAATTGCTGATATAATAATAGCATCTAATACATTAGATCAGTCTAGTATAGGTACAATCATTGAAAATGTAACCACAGGCAGTTTTATTGAAATATCTGATGTTGAGAAATCTAATATTATTACAAATGCATCAACATATATCTCAGATGTGAATTCAGAACTCCAATCCATATCATCCCAATCAACTTCATTTGATAGTATACTAGAATCGAGTGTCAGATTGACCGTTGCTGCAATCGACGGTTCTGAAACAAGGGATTTTGCCAATGATACCAATATAAGTGTTCCTACACAAAGTGAAAGAAACGCAATTGTATTCAATACAACATATGTTACAACACAACAATATATGAAAACCGTTTATATAAAGGAGTCGGGATTTTCAATTGATCGCCGCATTTTAACGCGCGCTACACAAAAAAATAATATACCTTTAAAGAAATATAAGAGTCAAAATGGATCAAATGATTCGTCTGGTAGACTGATGCGGTTAAAGTCCAAGTCAACAAAAGCATCATACAGCACCAACTTTACAGATTCATACGGAAGATATAAGTAAACGTTTCCGATTATTTTATCATATAAATGAAACATTAAGGTTTAAACGTACATCTTCAAATGAAGATGAAATATTATCATCGACATCCTTTATTAACCATATCCCATTTAGTTTAACAATTGCATTTCCCGCTAATGTGTACAATACATACCTACATACCCATATAGATGCATAGAATCGTTGTGTGTGTGTATATATATTGTACACCGTTGGCGTGCAATATATATCAATTCCTATTTTTGAACAGATTTTTCGCATTTGGACAAATATTGATTTCTCACAACTATATTCTTGACTAATATATGTATCAGGATTGCTGTTATATCTGACATATTCATCAAATTCTCTTCGTTTATCAATGCATATGGTATACGTACCCATGCTATCAACCAAATATATATCACATGTTGCAATGACATCCCCGGCGTCATTGAATGGATCTGCAAACATATCATGTGGAACGATTTGTAATTTATCTGTCATATAATAAGGTATATGCATTAATTCGGTTATTATTGTATCGTAAATGATTCGTTCGGTTGTCATTCCACCATACTCGTTTGTCCATATATAAGTTACAGCTACCATTTTTGCGTTGATTATATATAAATCTATATAATCAAATCAATTTTTATCGAATAATGTTATTATTTCTTATCTTTGATGATTGCATCTTTGGATTCAAATAGTTCTTTCCTGATATCGTCAATACTTGCGTCTGCCCCCAATTTGTTGTCCAGTCCAACACGGTCAATACTGACAAGTTCATCGTTCTCGTTAATTGTCTGTGTGAGAACATTATTGCTTTCCTTCGCTTTTCTGATATTATCCTCGATTGCTGCGCGTTTACTTTCCCTAACACGTTTATCAAATTCAGAAGATGCATGCTGTTCGTTTTTGTTTTTTTCATTCATCAACTGATTAAGTTCCTCTTCTAAATATTCAACTCGCCCAGTTTTGTACGCCTCGGGGTGCCACGGGGTCCACACACCGACCTGGCATACAAAAATGTCGTGATTAGGGTCCAATTCTCGAAGCATTCGACACCTAAGTTCTGCTTCCTCTTGTGTAGGGAACGCGCCACGAAACTTAACTCCATTCGTTGACGTCTGAAACCCATTTTTCTTGTTGAAAATTTCTTGTAGTCGGACCTCATTGTTATCCAAATAGGTCTTGTATTCATCTTCGAGCGTCAGTGCAAAAATCTTATCCTTCTCTGATTTACAGAATTCTTCTAAATCTTCATTTAGTTTATTAGATGGTAACTTATATTTATAAGCGATAAATTGGACGAAACCATTAAATTTCTCAATAGATTTACTCATTTCCCATTGGGCGACGAATTCATTAAACATAAATGTTTTCTTATCTTCAAGGATCCGATCAGGAGAAACAAAGGATACGCACGCAAAATGTTGTCCACTGATGGTTGGATCTTCATCCAAAAGGTCAATATATTTTGGGTTAGATGTCCCATCTGGAAGGGTCTTTCGTTCTACTTTTGCTGCAACGTCACTCATTTATAATATACATATATTTAGCGTTTAAGTTATATTTATCCATTATGAATTAATTTGAATGATTACATTTCAGATAAATATGTATCCTCTATGTCGATCACGTATGAATACACTGCAATTAGTATAAAAGATAACAACAATGAATCTCTTGTTAGTTTGGTTGGTTCGTGGTATAGGAACATTATTGTTAATACCTTCAATATTATTAGGGGAATATCAGATTTTATATTGAATAATTTATAAAATATAATAGAATAAATTATATTCTTTTTGTAAAATCTCCGATATAATAATATGATAATTCCAAATATACTTACAATCCACATTAAAGGGGTAAATAATGTAACAATGTTACGTTTATTTGATATATATGATAAAAAATAAATGATAAAAATGTAAGGCGATAACATTTTAAAATGAGGATACATATTTTTCATTATTATAATATTGATATATTATATAATGATTGGTGGATACATTAGACCTAGACCTAGAAGAAAAAACAGCAGAAGAATTAGAGCGGGGGTAGTACGACGTTCTAGACACAGTAAATCTACTGCGAGACGCCGACCAGTTAAACGCCGAACCGCTGCTAAACGGAACGGTAAATCGAGACGTAGGCGTTAAAATATTTACATCAATATAAAATTGAATTATACCATCGATGAAATATTGATGCATCCATTCTGTCCATTGTATAGAAATATGGAGATTGTCGTTGAACACGATCTCATTGGCGAGAATGCACCTGCATCATATCGGATGTGTGCAAGCATTGAAGTTGTGATGTATGAGGCGAAAATTACCAAAGAAATTTCTCGATATATGACATTGACACCCAATATCATATATGATGTACGAAAAAAAATTGACTACATTCCAGACAAGGATTATATCTGCAGGATGACAAAAGACTTCACAAAAAAAGATTGGAAATTTATGAAACGAGTTTTACGTTTGAATCATGGACCGATGCTTACAGATTCAATTGAAAAAATAGACAAGATAACCTTATACATAGATTGGCAGTTTCATATTCTTTCACAAACCACGCTGAGATGGAAAGACATTGAATGTGAAAAATGGAACACATTCACTCATTACGATAAATAATACTCAAAACAAAAATATTTTTTATTGATAATTACAAACCATTTTTGCGCATAAGGGTATCGCATATGTTATTTGCTTCTTGTGCAACAGCCATAACATTTTCTATGTCCAATGTTACCTCCCAATAAACTCCTGGATAATATTCAATCTTGGTATCAGAACGTTGGTGATAAAGATTGTGTCTGAATTCGATTGCATCTTTGCACGTGTACCATTCAGATACATAAACCGTTGCACCGTAATACAAATCGCCATCACTACTTCTGTATGCGCCAGCAGTCACCTTATCTGTTCTGCACATGCGCCTGTTATTAACACACATCTTAACAAACCATTTAATATAACGAACTGCATCTTTTTTGTATTTTAATGGAACCACGTCTTCATCAATTCGTTCAATTGTAAATCGTCGCGTAATTGACTCTATCATTTGTTTGTGATTTGTATGAATGACTGATATCTCAATCAATTTTATCGCGAACTACAATTGTTTTTTTCTTTTTGGTAATGATTTCTTTATATCCTTTGAGATTTGCGTCTTTTAATTTTTTTGCTTCTGTGATATTAAAATTTTGTAGTACGCTATCTAATGTGTAAAGTGGTAACTGGGTTTTTATTTTATCTTGGAATTCGGGTGTTAATGAACGCGTGTCAATAATATACCGATGTTCTTTGTCTAATATTAACTGATAGGACTTGTTTTTTCCAACCATTTTAATAAAAAAGTAATTGGTGTCATCGCTGTTTGTCGTTATTATCATATTATCAGTTGTTTCAATGAATATTCCACTCCATACTATTATGATTGGGATGTTAAGTCTAACCGAAAGAATCCATATGTCTAGTCGAGTTATTGTATATTCATCTCGCATAATTAGGTCTTCAATTGTAATCTCATTTCGAGCCAATTTTTTTGCATATACCTTTTTGCCATTCTCTGTTAATAATGTTATAATGACAAATTTATATGAAACATAATATCGGGTGTATTCTTCGATCAGTATTCTCTTTATGTCATTTATTGTAAAAAGTTTAGTTACATCATTAAATGAACATATGGTCAAAAGTATTTCAAACGAACATTCAGGTGGAGTGTCAAATGTTTGTTCTATGAATCCGACTGGGAACATGTCTCTTAATTTGGGACTGATTGGTCCAAATTTTGGTTTTTTACACTGCGGACCATATTTATAAACCAATTCTGCCTTATTGTAATATAATGGAGATTTATTTGGTTTGGTCATTTCCCAAGAGGTAGATGTTACATACTTATTTACACTTGAATGGTGTAACCTCTCGAAGTATGATTTTGTTATCGACCCCTGATATATAAGAATCTCATTGTCCCTAATGTCATATTTTACATCATGGGATGCAATTATCTTATCTTTATTGATAATGAATTCCCTTATGTCAATGTATCGTACGACTTCATCGGATAATCTATCATAATATATCATAGCGTTATCTTTCCCACTGATAAGATTTTTATCTGGAATCATCATAAGACACTTCCCATCACTTATGGAGCAATTATCTGACGTTGAACATTGATATTCTGATGAACACATTGTAACATTAATCATATTTGAAATAATTGAGGGATCATAATCAACAAAATCAATCAAATCTTTCGACAAATTATACAGTAGTGTCTTTATTTTTTTGATTTTATCGTCGTATATGTTATCTGAATTTATCACCCCTATCATCTTTTTTAATATAGTTCGATTTCTATCTTCGTGTAACAATTTTTTAACGGTTGTTCTGAATGTATAATAAAAATTTGACTCTAGTCTCATTTTGTTTGTGAATTCTTTTCTAGTCTTGTCTTCGCTTGTTCCAAGTATATCGCGGTCTATATTTGTAGTGTCATACTCCGTCAAAACCTTTAAGTCTTTGCCATAAACATCATCCGTTGGTGACACGGGTATTAATTGGTTCGTTTCTGTTATAATAGCAACTAATAACTCGTCATTTTTCACCTTAATTACTGGTTTACATCGAATGTAACCACCGGTGAGTTTATTCATGTAATTAAGGAAGTCTCTAGTAGATTCATAATTGTCTCCCTTATATGACTCTATCCATATGATATCTATGGATTCATCTTGCAAGACACCTGAAGGTAAACAAGGTATGTAACCAGATACGCCTCTTGGATTTTTTGCAATAACTCCAATTATCTTGCCGTTGTAATTCATTACTTGACTCTCTATCTGACATTTGGTTCTCAATAACCACTCGACGACTGTATTAAGGTCAACACTAGATCTAAACTTATACATCTTAGGTGAACTTTCGTGTGGTATACATTTTGAGACAATTTGTTTCTTTATGAATGCAATTGATTCGTGTAGTGCAGGGATAAGTTCTTTGTATAGTGTACTGAACGTTCGGGAAATGGTAACTTTTCGTCCCTTATCTTCAATCATTATGATGTGTTCGTAATAATCATCTCTTTTTATGAATATAGCGTTTCTGCGGGTTGGATCTCCAAATTTTCCGTTATATTGTGTCGGTGGGCATATGATAGATACATTATCGGTTATGTCATCATCGGATATTTCAAGAATAATTAGATTTAATCCTTTCGGAAATAACAATGCATTTGGTACGCTGCATATGTCCCATAGGTATGTATAATCAATCGATATGTCATCATCATCTAAATAACGAATAAAATTTTCATATGATTTTATATATCGAGGTAATAATTGCTCCATATCGTCATTACCCATGGAGCGTCTATATATTTTACTATCTGAATAAAGTTCAATGTTTATCTCGGAATCCGTGTAAAATGTATCAATCAATATTCCGTTCTGTAAGTGTATGTACTTGTCAATATCAATCGAATCTTTGATGATATTCTTCATTTCTTTTATTGTTGTATATGTTTTGGATATTTCCTGATATACAGAGGCAATTGCACCAATAAACGACTGATTTTTATTTAATTCAATCCCCATACGAACAATGCATTGTGTATCTGGTTTTATGGATGCATCGGTTGGACTCGTTTGACACGTTTTATTGTCGGTATTTAGAAACCGTTGAATGGATAAGGGCAAATAACCATATCTCCCGATAGACAATGGGAAACTGTCCGGGTTATTGATGTACATATCTGCTTCAACTGCCGACTTTACTTTTTTTGGTTCTTTTTTAGGTGCACCAACTGATACTTCACATTGTTGTCTGAGTTCGCGTTGGCGTTTACCATCCCATTGTTTAAAGCAACACGGAATACACATACCAGTTGGGTGAGATTCTGTCGTCATAAATCCTGGATACGTACCTGCATAGTCACCTTTCTTGTCTCGATGATATGACTTATCAAATTCATAAATGTGTTTCCCTTCTGTAATGATTTTATCAGATTGTCCTATCACTTGGTCCTTGTATTTCTCCTCAACTTCCTTTTCACTCAAACTTACATTATCTCGTAGACTCCAGTACCTGGGACAAATGTAATGATGTGTTTTTCCGGTTTCACTTGTTTTATATTTTATAGATTCGTTATATGACCCAGGATGATGTTTATCGATGTATTGTTTTTCCTCTTCTGTTAATATGATTGGTTGCCGTTTTAATGAAGATGGGCACATTCTAGAGTATGATGCGTATCCCTTATCATCATCTTGTTTCATAAACAACGTTGGTTCTCGATCATAAAGACGAGATGATATTGGATTTGGATTATTCAATCTAGTTCCAGTTAGGTCTGGTGATGCGTCTTCGATTGTTCCGTCACCTGATAATCCGCCTCCATTTATCTGTAACCCTGATCCATTTACGTCTTCTTCATCTTCTTCATCATCTTCATCATCTTCATCCATTCCCATTAAAAACGACATCATGTCGGTTTGGTTTGGATCTAATTGTTGTGGTTCTTGTGCAAGATTATCAACACCATCAACTGTAGATGATTCTATAATAGATGGTTGGATAATGGATGGTTGGACAATATCAGTTAGGGTTGTTCCTAAATCTGGTATTGTAAACGTCTCTTTCCCAGTGCACATATCCGTTGGAACAATAGATGGTTGTTGGGAAATACGTATAAAAGAATCAAGATATATTTTCAATGTATCTAAATATTTTAGAGATGTTATCCCAGAAACTTCAAGTTTTACATTGGTTGACATCTTCTCTTGTGTGACATAAATAGGGAATCCTGGACTGTTTGTTATCAATTGACGATTTGAAGAAAACATTGCGGATGAGATTTCTATTCCACTTAAAAATGTTGTAACTTTTTCGGTTGCGACATCTTCTTTCATACCAAAATCATCGATTAATCCTTTTATGATATCTCTTGGATTATCCATATTATTCACCCTTTCAATTATGTATGCTGTGTACGCCGACATATCGTTATAATTGGATACTCTTCTAAATCGCAATATTGTGTTGGTGCCAGGACTATTCATATCACGAACCTTTCCTGTAACACTTACATCAATAACAGAATTAATGCATTTTATCGCACGTTTAATATCAAATGTCTTTTTTTTAGGAATGAGTGTTGTATATGTTATTGACATTATATTAGTGTCTGCTGATTCAATTCCTGAGAATGTGGGTGTTACATAACCATTAATCTCCATATAATCATTGATTGGATGGACAAATGTCTCAGAAGCATTTCTGAATATTGTATCGATTTCACTAATTGTCATTGGTTCATTTATATCCATTGACATTCCGATGATACCTGAAATATTTATAGTTACAATTACCTCTACATTTATTTCCTTGAATGGTACATTTATATATATAGTTATACTCTTGGGTTGGTTTCCCAATGTCCTTACCAGATCTAATATCACAGATTTTGAAATATGTGGTATCTTGTCGCCGTTAGACGTTCTTTTCGATGAATATAATCTGTAAATATTTTCTTGTGATTTGCCCGGATTGTATTTAACCAATGGACATTCTTGGGTTGAATGTATAATTTTGAATATATTATCGATTGGTATATGATTTGATATGTGAGATGTACCAAATGATATCTTTATACCAGTTATGCCTGTTTGTAAGTAGTCAATTTCATATGCTCGTTCATCATATATATTATGCATTGACCTGACAATTAAGTCCTGTCTTTCCCATATTGGGTCTTTAATCATTTCGGATGTTTTTTCAAGCAATTCATCGTATCTTGAATCTAATAGTTCAATGGTTGTTATACTCTGTTTGTATAAAAGGGGGAAATACAACCCTATCATGACATCTTGTGATATACCGCGTTCATCTGATATGTTAATTGCATCCTTCGCCATACGAATATAAATGGTATCATCTACAAGTGCACCATAATCCATCAATAATAATTTATCTGTTACATTTACCATTTCGGTATAATGCTGTTGTGTTATGGTATCAATCGACTCAATTGAGTATGGATCGACAACATATATCGTTTTTGTGTTATTGGTTTGTGTGGTTATTCCTAGAGGAATTAGTATGTGATACTCACCTGATATACCAAGGTCTACTATATCGTCATATGTAAATATTGGTATGTCCCGGATGGGGTTGTGTATGACATCTGGTATATTGGTTATAAATTTCATCAAATTATCACGATTAATATCATATTTCCCATTTTTAGATAAACGATTATATACATATTTAGTATCAATGTGCATTGTATTCACCCCGAAAAGGTAGAGTTCATCATACGATATCACTACATCAATACCTGCTATAAATTTCTTCTTTAATGTCTCTATCGTGTCGTCGTCATATATGATCGAACTCACAAAAAATATATTGTTTCCATTTGATTTTAATATTTCTTTGTCTTTTGTTGTGATAACATCGTCGAAAATAGGATCATCCTTTTTACGTCTATACACTTCATTTAGATCTGTTGCTTTTGATAATTCGCCGACAAATATATAAATTCCTTTATATATTCCATCGTCGATTACTACCCGTTTGTATTTCATATAATTATTATATGTTATGATAATTATAATTTAAGTTTAAATTCATCTCGTTTACTTTCTCCTTCTTGTAAGTGGTCGTTTGAACTTTTTATTTTTTGATTTCGTTCCGTATATACGTTTCATTTTCCGAAATGTTTTCGGAAAAGACGTGACAGTTTTTGAAATATGTTTCGGTACAAACAACTTATATAGTCCATATACCACCACTTCATTCATCTTTTTTGCATCAAATGTCATATATAATATAACAATATTTAATTGTAATCATAGTATGGGTTGTCTGTTATCTTCATACCGCAATAATTCTTTGGTTTTTTTCTATAATCTACTGGTTTGTATACACCAACCTCTTTTGAAATCTTCAACAAAAATTTAAAATTTGTCCAGAATTCATCACCATGTCCAATCGACTTTGTTGCTATGTGCGCCAACTCATGTATTGCAACAAACATCAATGTATTATCATCTATTAGACCCCCATTAGATGTTTTATTGTTATTTAGACAAAATGCCAATTTTTCTCCTTTATTTTCACTGTACGCAGTGTATTCGCTTGTTGGCAATGTCTCCGCTATTTTTTTTGGATTGAACCCGTCCTTTAATCTTTTGATGCATTGTTTGTTGGGGTACTTCTTCCACGCATATTTTACTAGTTTTTCCATTGATAGTGTCGCACGAGCAAGTTTATCTGCTGCAGCGTCCACGTTTTTCCTCTCTCGTACACAATATTTTTTTCCATTTACTCCAGATACTATACATTTTAGATTATAATGGTCACTATCAGTGTATAGTTTTATAGACAATACAACTACAAATATCAGGATTACGTATAAAATTGTATAGTCACGCATATATATTATTTATACATTATTAGTTAGAGCAACCGAGTTCAAGAGGAACACGCATAAGGTCTGGTTCAATTGTAGTTTGATTCCAGACACTTACGTTATTTGTAGGGTTGGGGATTTCAGACCGGAGTTGAAGGTTCGCGTTTCTAAGAGTTCCTGCAACAGTATCTATACCACTATTCCATGCTGCTTTGAGTAAATTAGGGTTCGCCTCGGTTGGGTTCATTTTAGCAAATTTGGTATTCTTATCATTTGGGAGTAATTCAGACGGATCACTCATTTGCGCTCCATTTGCAGTTATGCTGGACGAATCTCCGACTCGTGCATAAGTGTCACATTGACTACTCTGTGTCGGAGTTGGTCCAGTAGGTTGCTGACTAGGTGCACTAATGTCCTGATCATCGTATTCATATTCGTCATCGCCTTCCGTTGCATCCAACGTGTCGATGATTTCACATTTAGATTTAGAACCTTTAGATAAAAGGTATCCTATGAAAAAAATCGCCAATCCGAATCCAATTAATATAATAATTTTGTCTTCAAACATCTTTTCTTTCATATACTCTTTACTAAGAAAAGATTATATTATATGTTTACTAAATTATAAATGTTCATCATCGGAATCGTCTGATATATCTATATCAGTTACCATATATCTCATTTTTATGTCTTTTGCCTTTAGATATGCATCAATTGCTTGACGCCTATATTCCTTTGCCTTTTTTTTTTCTATTTTGTATAATTGTTTATAAATTTCAGTTGGATTTGTTAATTTGACCGTTTCTGATTGATTTGGTTCATCAATTGTAACCTCTTCTAATTCAGAGGATAAACTAGCAACTGGAATATCTTCCTCTTTACCTACATTATGGAACCGCAATTCAGGCAAATTTCTTATAATTCTGGACAAAACACATTTAATAGAAAAAGAATCACTTTTGCATAATATGTGGTCTATACTTATTTCTGGTGAAAATGGTCTATTTTCTGATGAAACAATATCATATATTTCTTGTGACATTCTACAAGAAATTGTAAAATAGGAACCAAATTCCCTTATAGAAGATTGGGTTAATAGTCTTATATCATTCTTAGTTAAATGTTGGTCCAACCATTCATCCTGATTTTCGTAAATTTTTTTCTGAATGATTTTCTCTACATTTACCACATCCTCTATACTATCTTTATTGTATTTGAAAATAATATAGTCGTCACCGGCGATGTCATATGATATATATGATGGTAATGCAATTAACACTTTATCTGTTTGGTTCATCCTTACGTCTATTATACATCCATAACCTTCTACTTCATATGGCGCCGATAATGTTATTGAATCACACTTATCCATTGGTATTCCAAACAAAAAAATACGATTTTTATAACTTATGAAAATGTAAAGTAAATATATATGCAGAAGAGTATATTGCAGCAATGCATGGATATATTGAATCGCGATGACATAAAGGTTGAACTTCGACAATTAACGAGGAAAATTGTCGATCTTACCATAATAGAATTATATCCATATATATATCTATTGTTGGCGATAGTCATATCTAGTTTAAGTCTACAAGTGTGGACTGCAGTTAAATTAACACAAATTCCCTAATAAAAAATAAATGTTTATATTAATGAAGGACAAATCAAATGGTTCTATAGACACTGATATAAAAGGTAATATAGTATCGGGTGATTTTAATGCCGTGCCTTGTGGGCTCGTTGTTGACATACATAAAAATACATTATCTCGTCCAGTAAAGGAAATGGGGGTAATACCTACTTATATTTACGATAAACTTTTTTTAAATGCGCAATATAATCCATCAAAGGCGGGTCGCAGAAATAAAAAGGGTCCATCAACACTAAAACAACGCAAAGTTAAGAAGAATACAAAAAAGGATATTAAAGATTAATACATTGACCATTTAATTTGATTGAATGGAGCTACACTGATGCGATCAATAGACCCATTAACATTATCACCTGCATTTACCGATTCATCTACATCTGGTTCTGGTGTTACATTGGCAACATTCATTTTAACCATATCCGAAGGTATAATCCCAGGTTTTCGACCATAACAGTTTGCGCCGAATTTAATGTTTGGATTTGCAATGTATCCACCATTTACACCGGGTCTTCCACAATCATGTCTGTGTCCGGGTATAGTTTGTAACTTCGCCCATGTCTCGTATTGTGTAGGAAACAACGCCATTTGATTGGCGGACCACCCGTATCCACACCATTCACCGCCCTTTTTATATGCCTTATATATTTCCCTCCAATTCGCTAATCGTCCACCATATGAATTGCATACATTCCACGCTTGTCTGTAGTTATATTTATTATTGGCAACATGAAATACCTCTTCGTCATCAGTGTTTTCATCATCAGTGTTTTCATCATCAGTGTCTTTATCACTCTTATGATGTTTCTTCTTCTTATTCTTCTTATTCTTTTTATTCTTGTGTGTATTTGTTGTAATTACTATATCAAGTTCTGTACCATTTGTTTTATTTACATTTCCTGAAATGTTTATCCTGTAATAATAAAAAAGTGCCAATGACATTATAATAATGAAAAGGGTTACAAATCCAGAACCAGAACTACTAGATGACGACATTTCACTTTCACCTGTAAACGACCACGCAACCATCATCATAATCATTAATATCGTTATAAGTATAATCATAATTGTCAATGTATTCATATGTTTGAAGTATCTATATACGCTGTCCATCTTCATATTATATTAAAACATTCTATTTTATAGACGTCTATAAAAAAAACAATATGCTGCATTGGTTACAACATTATTGTTCTTAATCATTGTGACAGACGTGTCGTTGAAGTTGTACCATACATCGTTTACATTTACATTGGATGTATAATGACCACCATTTGCATTTCCAACATGGTTACAAATCCCGTATAATGTATACTGATACGTTCCCTTTCCTACTATTATATTTGATAAATCAATGCTCATATCCGCATTTACAAGTGTGTTGATCTTGTCTCCTCTATGATTCCATCGATTCAAATGAATAATCAGAATATTTGGTGCATGTACTATATGCACGTGTTTTACGGCGTCAACCTTTTTGCCAGTGGTTGGATGTTCATATGAATTATCACCTGATAATAGTTCGGGTTTGCAGTAATTTACAATACAATCATAAACACTTGATACATTGTGAATTGGGGTAGATATACTTAAAAATGGTTCTGCTCTGGTTGATAATATGTTTCCGGAAGTATCTACCATTATATTTATATGGACTCCATACAATAGTGGCAAAATATCTGAATATTCTCCCTTGAAATTCGAATAAATCGTTTTATTATATATATCCATTTCTATATCATTCGTGCATTTAGTTGGTTGCGACACCTCTTTAGAAATAGACAAATGAAACGTTTCTATGATAAACATTAGCAACTCGTGTGTATCATTTTGTTGAAACGATGAAAACGTTCTGTCCTTATGATGTGAAAGTTTATGTAAATATGATATAAAATTTCTAGGGACAATTATCCCTTTATTGTCGCTCCACAATAAGTTCCTTATTTGTATCCATGATTCTGTAAATTTCTTCTCTATATTATAAGAATTATTTTCAGTCGTGTTTAATATTCCAACTAGTTCTGGTGTATGAGACAATATTTGTATAATAGAGTTAATATAGCATGTATTTCCGATATTCGCCAATCCCATTAATCCATCAACCATATATTACGATGTATTATATTTAAACAATTGTATCTATATAATATTATGGATGATAATCAACGGTTAGTTACCCGTTCACCAATGGATATTTATAGTGCAAATACTAGAGTATCACAGACTATAATGAGTCAGATGATTAATCTTATGAACATACAAGACGCGAGATTATTTACACTTTTAACTCAACAAAACAACAACGTAACTACAACGACAACTGCCACCAATACAACCAATCCGGTGGAACAATATATAAGAGAGTTATTTATAAATTCGGGGATCGAACTGGATTTTAGAGTTAATGATGGAGAAGCGACCACACCGCGTCTAACACAACAGCAAATAACGAGTGCAACCTCACAAGTTACTTATGCATCTATCGTCGAAAACGATGAAAATGTATATGATACATGTCCTATAAGTCAAGAACCTTTTACACCTGATACTAATGTCACAAGAATTAATCATTGTGGACACCATTTCTCCACATTCGCAATTAACAGATGGTTCGAAATGAATAGTAGATGTCCAGTTTGTAGATATGATATACAGGATGATTCGCAACCGAATACACCAACACTCGATAATGATAACGATCATTCATCTTCTGATCCAGATACTCCGTAAATATATTGTTTATATATATAATGAATGATGTACTTACTAGACTAAAAGTTAGAAAATCATTTGGTGGATCATATAGTTATATTAGTGCGACGGCGAACAATACTGGTTCTGGGTCTGGTTATGTTTCTATAATGAGAATTAGAACGATAACAAAGGAAATGGTTAGAGGTACCAATTGAATATAAATATAAATACTTATAGAGATAACGATGTGGTATAACTATATGATATCTGTTGATTATCGTGAAGTTGACCTTATCAAGGAATTAAATAGATTATCGTCTTCGAACGAAAAATGGAAGACGATAGTCATTAGAGAAGATAATTTACAGATTGGTGACATAAATGTTTGTAACGATGTGGGCGATATAAAATTAATCGTAGAGCGGAAAACGATTAAAGATTTGGCGTCTAGTATAGAGGACGGTAGATATAAGGAACAAGGATTTAGACTTGATGCATCTGTTACACACAATCATAACATTATATATATGATTGAAGGTGATATCATGAAATATAAACCATATAGGAAAAGTAGGATAGATCGTGATGCGATAATGTCTGCACTTACAAGTATTCATTACTCAAAAGGATTCTGTGTATATAAGACGATTTCGGTTGAGGAATCTGCAACTTGGTTGTTGCAAATGGTCTTGAAAATTACAAAGGGGAAACTATGTTCGTTTTATGAAAATCCAGATTTAAAAACCGATTATGTTGACGCGGTTCACAAAACAAAGAAAAGAGATTTGAAAATGGATAACATGTTGCAAATCATACTTTGTCAGATACCAGGCGTTAGTTGTTCGATATCAAAGGTTATATGTGAAAAATATAAAAGTATTCCTGCATTAATTGACGCTTTGAGGAATGATATGAATGTACTTGACGATTTGAAAACCACGACAACGACTGGCAAAAAAAGGAAAATATCAAGCAAAACTATTTCTACATTAATCGAATGTATGATTGATTGTGAAAAGTGACAGATATAAATATATATATAATTAATATATGCCATCATTATTTGTCATTGTAACATATAGTATACTTGGATATTCCCTTCTTTACATCATTGTTCTTATGTATATACCATCGTGCATTGGTGTTATCGCACCTTGGCGTACCAAGTCTAAGGAGGGAATGAACAACGACGACAGGTTGAGACCTACACATAAAGAGACATATGAAACTGTAAAAAAAAATAAGAATAGACAACGATCCGAACTGACTCCTGATGAGGACGGTATTTATATGCAATTAATAACTGAGATCGAGTCATCACTGGAACCTGCATTATTTAGATATATATTCGAGAATGCAGACTCTATAACATCCGCCCCTATGTCAGACGATTCTATATCGAAAATATCTAAGATAAATGAAGTTAGTAAATTTATAGAGTATATTGGTGCATATCCTCAGATATTGAAAAATATGGGATAATATTCAATAGTCTGGAACACCTTCACTCATGTCATATGGGGATTTAAATGGTTTGTATACATAAATCCCTTGTGCGTTCACAATTTCCTTTAAATACACAACTGGACATTTTATTCCATAATTATCTTGCCATTTTGTATACAATGTATATTCATCCAATGAACTAAATATCATTGGGTTTAGTGATGGGATCTCAGGCATTTTTGAATTGTATAGATAAAATGTTCCACCACTATCTATTAACAAATCCGGACACATTTGTATCGTGTTTGTTTTTGAAATATCTGTATATTCTATATCATCTGTATCACTACCTTTTTTGAAAAGAATAATAAGTAGGTACACGATTATGATAGGTATAATTATAGAGAATACTAGTATATTCATATAAACGTCCATCTTATATATTCATTATAAAAAACATATTTACATAGAGTATAATGGTATTCTATATTTTAGATAGTGAAGGTATCGGTAAATTAGGTACACCAAAGATTAATCTTTTGGATGACCTAGAATTCACTAGTCCTGGTATAGAACGTTCAATAACCCAAACAATATCCGATATCACTCAGTCACCTTGTATGGTACGTATTCACAGCAAGCAATGTGGGCATTGTTTGAACATGGAGAATGATTACCGAGCACTTAATATGGATTCGTTAAATGGTATTATGAATATAATGGATATAGAAGTCTCTTCTGATGCATACAGAAATCATAATTCGGAGTGGGTTTCTGAAACGATGGATAAACCAGTTCCGCATATATTCATTATGAAAAATGGTGAAATTATCGATGAGTATTCCGGCGACAGGTCAACAGCAGACATGTCTAGATTTATGAATAGACACGTATCATTCGATAAATCTGCAGATAAACCTGCATCAAGCAAATTTACACATTTACCTTCTAGTATATCGGTTCAAATGAAACGAACTGCTAAAAAACGCAGACGTAAAAAAAATACTAAGAAACAAAAGAGTGGGAAGAAGAAGAAGAGACGCAGATCGACATCTAAGCGCTCTTCTTATGGAAGAAGTGGGTTATAGATGCCTTCCCGGTTTTAATATTTATTTTATCGTGGATTTTTTTGAGACATTCATCAAATAGTAGTATTTTAACCTCTTTATCTCGATATGACTCTATTTTTTTACTCATTTGTGATGCATCTAATCCGTCCATTTTCAATTTATAACGTAAATCTGCCATTTCCTTATGCCATTTATCCATATTGGATTTTCGGTCTAAAAATCCGGGTAATTTTTCTAGAACAAGACTAAATATTTGTATGACAGGTTTCATAATTTGATTTGTGATGTAATGTGTGTAATCAATCGTTAGTTTATTTTCATAAATAAATTCCGGAGTTTCTATGCGTTCTCCTTGTAATGTAGTACTGGTTTTTTTTGATATGTAAACGAATGCAACTCTGTCGCCTACACCAGGTTTATTGCCCGGGTCACGTGAACCAATTCTGTCCGCCAAAACCTTATGTGCAATCTGATCTGGGTTTGCGTATCCAGAACGAAGTGATTTTGTAATGATTAGTTTCCCGATAGGAACAGTTCCATTTGCCATTTCGTCTAAACATTTCTTTAAGAATATGGATGCACTTTCAATATCCTTATTGTTCATCAAGATATCTACAATACCACCGTAGATATCTTTAACGATTGGTGCATTATCTCTTCTTTTCAATACAATACCCATTGATTTCCTCTTGCATTTATTAAGATCATGTTCATACATCATACCAACATATCGTTTTTTGGATAACAAACAGAATGGGTGAAATGTTTTCTCGTATTCTAGATCGTGTGGTTTCTTGAGAAACATTGTCGCCAATCTCCCTGCTTCTTGTGCAAGTTCAATTGTAATATCAAGTGCTTCCATTCCAATAATTGGTGTACCATCTAGTTTGCGTGGATTAAATTTAAAGAATACTGAATCGGTGTCACCATATACATACTCGGCGTCTGTCAGAATAGTTCCATGATTTCGTGTGACGACCTCTCTGTCCTTGTATGCATTTTCAATTACACGTTTCGCGTATGTTAATAGTTTTCGTCCAATTGAAGTTGTAGATGCGGCGCAGTCTTTCTCGTAAAATGCACTTGTTTTTGCACCAGTTTGACCATAAAGAGAATTTGCTGTAATTTTGATACTATTTTGGCGTTTGTCTAATACATTTTTCATAAAATCATCTTTTTCTTGTGGAATTAATTTTCGGGTTGCTTTCCTCGCCTTCAACAATTCCTCTAGGATAGATGGCATAACTGATTTTACTCCGCTCTTATCTTGGGCGAATCTGCATATTTTATACCCACATTTTACTTTTTCAAGGGCGGATTTCTCGTTATTGTTTCTGCGGCGCCACATATATGTATCATATTGTATGTCCACATAATCATAATCGGGTAGATTATCGTATATGTATGTACCATTTTCATCCATTTCACCCGTTTCATTTATCAATGTGCCCTGAAGATTATATTCCCTTGTTAACACTTTACTATCGTGAGATATATTTTCACTAATCATACTAGAAGGATAAAGTGAACTGTAATCAACACACGCGACAGGGTCGTCCATATATAGACTGCATTTAGGGTCGAGAACAATCGCCCCTTCATAACCATCATCGTAATTTGGTTTGTTCACGACCGGCATTAATGTATCCTTTTCTCTGCACTTCTTTGCAATGTAACTTGTCAGTTTTATACCTTGACCTCTAAGGACAAGAAATTCCATAGGAACACTACACAGTTTCGACATTTCACTAAATCCTGTAAGGACATCAATCTTTTTCAATAAGTTTTGAACAAGGTTGCAATCCTGAATACAATACTTTGCGATAATAGACCTTTCTTCTGGACCCTCGTTTGTCATTCTAAATATATCTTGTGGTGTAACATCGTCCTTTGCTATACCCCACCTTACTTTTTTTGTCATATCTGGATATTCCATTCCGTCTATGACAATAAATCCAGATGGATCGATAGCAACGATGTTAAATTTTGCGCCATCTTTGTAAGAATCAGTTGAGTGTCCTTCCTCATCTATATTAATATAGTTACCCACTTCTAATCCGGTTATATTTTTAGTAAATAGTCTGGTTGTGTTGGTGTCCGGGTCTTGCGAAATTTTTGTGATATAATCACCAATAAAGTATCCTGATACGTAATCCAATTTATATTTTGATAATTGGTATTCTCTCCTCAAATAATTATAAAGGTCAATTTGTAATCTCCCAGTCATTTTCGGATATTTTAGATCGTGTTGACCACTTGCAAGAAAGATTGTTGAACCGTCAAGTGCATACTCGTTTGTTTTCCAGTCCTTTTTGACCGATAATTCATTACGATTTCTTCCAAGAATCATGAACTTGTCGACGATTCCCAATTCTTTGGCGCGTTCAAATAGAAACGTGTAATCAAAACCAAAGATATTATATCCTATAATAATGTCAGGGTTCTCTTTTTGAATTATATTTTTCCAAGCAAGAAGGACGTCGCGTTCACTTTTGTAACTTTCAAGAACAGCGTTCGGAACGTCCTTCATTTCATTGCACGTATTTCTGGCGATACAATGGTTAAGATATGGTTTATTGTCCCCGTTTTTAATAAATGTTGAACCAATAAATGTGACAATATCACCTTCCAATTGTGGGAATACCTTTCCAAGTGAAGTTGTAATCTCGAGTAATTTTGTATCTCGGGGTGCATTTGTATCCTCCAATAACTGAATGATTTTATATTTCTTTCCGTATCCTCGTATAACCTTTTTCTTCATAAAATCATATTTACCGGTAGTATCTTCCATGTTACATTCACCATTTTCTTCGCCGTTGTTTAGATTGATTGGTTCATTTAATTCTTCATATTCGTTTTTGGATGATGATAGTTTCATATCTACAAATTTATCAACAAGTTCCACTAATTTTTCATAGGTATGATTTTTCTTTGGGAATACCTTATCAATCCCTTCAACTGGATGCGACGAATGGTCGAACGCCGTCATAATAATGTTTTTAATGTAATCCATTGGGTCACGTTTACCTATGTTGCGCCATGCATCTAATATATTTGTCGATAGTTTCCTGTAAGTTTTAATCGCCAGAGGGAAATCACCATGACTACTACTTGCCTCAATGTCAAAACTACAGATCTTATATGGAACATTTGTTTCTTTATGAGGAACAGATATAATATCATTGTACTTGATAGTGAATTCATACTTACAAGTTGTTTTATTGGTGGTTTCGCGTTTACATCTGGTTTTAGGTAAGGATATCCATCCAGATGGACTAATTGATTTGATATGAAACATTCTTAAGATGGGTGGAATCTGCGCCTCATAAATGATAGTATCCATGTATCCATCTGGTGCTAGGTCTTTTCTGTATTCTCCATTGTACACGCCAGATATATACCAAAGATCTTTGACCTTTTTAAATGCAATCTCACTTGTGAAGTCTATTTTTAGAAACAGATGTTTTTTACCTCCATCAAATCCATATAATTTCTTCATATTGATGAAATTACTTCCATATACATCACCAACATATTTGGCGTCAATGTCACATTTAATCTGTTCCATAAACGCCAACCTATCTGATTCCTCCCAATCATCAGGAATCTTTACATAAAAGTATGGTTTATAATCTGTAACTAATATCGAAGCAGTCTCGCCTTTACTATTTATACCGAACATCTGTACAATGAATTTATTATCTTCATTTGGTCCTGTAATTGAGTCATATGGATTGAATGACAATAATTTGAATGAATACTGGAGTACGACGCTGCTCATTTTATACTACAATGATATCACATATAAAGTTTCAATTTTAATCGTTAAATAAAAATTGAAATAATCAGGTTCTATACACATATTATGTAAAAGATGTCAATCGCTACGTTCACTGACAACACTCCTGTATCCGAATGGGGCATCATAATGCGTGATGAAATGTTTGGAATGTATCACGCGGAAATTGTTCGAATTCATAAAAACGTAGAATCAAATATGCGAGATGATATTCGTTGCGCTGCATGCGATAAAGCAATGTGGGATTTAAGTGCAGACATTATGCTATATGGGAGTGAACCCAATAAGGCGATTATGATGGTTGAAGCAGAAAAATATGGGTATATTTGGAACAAGTCCCTTAGAAAGTGGAGCGCATGAAGTATTTAGAAATCAGGAGCACTTGTTAATACAGTTAAATTTTTTTTAACTGCATCAATATTGGTATCTGTGTACATTGATATATACGATGCAGCAACACATGCAATAAATACCACGACACCTTCCTTTACTAGTTGTTTTGGAGGCAATGCATCATCTGGCGAATATTTAGAATATGCACTTCTAATTATAACATACAATACTGCTGTAATAGCGGCGTGAATAAACTGCTCCATATAATGAATATACCTAATGATATTTCTTATATATAACGCATAATTTATAATTCCTCAATGTCTAACAAATCTAATGTAACTTCATCCGGAGCGAGATTATCGGTAACATACTCTATATCATCTAGAGGCATTGATATGTTATCTCCTATTGATATATTGAATTCAGAATCACTTAGATCATCGGGGTCTTCGGGTACATGGGGTTTTTCGGTTATCGTTTCCACCTCCTTTACTGTACCATCAACCGATTGTTCATTTGAGACATTGGAAATAGTCAATTCTGTGGATTTAACTTCATTGTCAGTCTCATTTACTTCAACCTTTACAGGGTTGGTATCAAGTGAAGGGGTTATATCTTGTGTCACGGCATCTTCAATTAGATTGGGTGTATTATTTTTATCGTTTTCTACGTTAGAATCATCCAGATTAGGTTCATATTCTTCCTCTTCATCCTTTTCTAGATATGCTCGAAGAAGGTTCTCAATTGGAATACTTTCGTTAATTGTCTCAAGTATAGACGATTTAACAATGTTGTCTATATCCGTGTAATTTCTTTGTGTATCTAACGATGGTATGCCAACTTCAAACAGATAAATACTGTTGTAAAGTTTCCTGGCAGTATGAATATAAACCATATGAATAAATTTTGATAAGTTTGGTATGTCAATATCAATCTGTTTTTGTTTTTTTCCAGCGCGTATACACGTTAACGCTTTTAAATGCACAATATGAACACACGATATCATCTCGTCTATATATGAACATTTGGAATGTTCTACAATTCTATCTTTTTCTTTGTCAATAATGTTCTGATTCCAGTTTGGAATTCTAGATAAAAACGTCTGCATTGTCATTAGGTATTTATCTGGTTCCTTGGATGAATTACATACATTTACAGATTCATTAAAGATAGACTTGAATCCATCTACGATACAAGGTGTCAACGTCTTTAATAATGTCATACACCATATATTTTTGGATTCTGTTAATGACGCGAGCGTATAATCATCCATATATCCTGTTATAATATTTTATATTGTTTTTAGAAACGTAAAAGAGTAATTTAAAATATACCATATAATATATCTCTCGTTTGGTATATTATTTGTATCTTTTTTTAATTTAAATATACATTTAAATAATTCCGAATTGTGTTCATTTGTATCTATAATATAACGTATGATATCATTGGATTCATAACACATATTATATAATTTATACGATAAATCCAATATAGAAATGTCGTCAGGGTTACAAGTATTTATTAATTTCGTGAGGGTCTTGTAATTGGAATAATGAGGTTTTGCGATTGCATTCATGTGACCAATTTTATATGTATGAAGATTTACATATTCTCCCTTTATCAATGGTAAACTTACGTATATGGAACAAAATCTTGATATAATTGGATTAATCAATCTAGAATAATCTTCTATAACAATAAAAAATCTCGTGTTGTTATATATTTCTATACAACGTCTAAGAACCGATTGTGCATCATCCGTTAATTCATCTGCATGATCGAGAACAACCGTTTTAGAAAATCCCATTGAATTACTAGGTGTATTGGTCTTAACGAACATCTTTATTTCATCACGTATAAATTTGATACCATTTGATTTCGCACAGTTTGTCACAAAGACGTTATTTTTAATATTATCCTTGTTATTTTCATATATGTCACATATGAATTGTTGTAAGAGACTGCTTTTTCCTGATCCACTACGTCCATAAAATATTATATTGGGAATATTTTTATTTTTTATAAAATTTCCCAGCATATCCTTTATATTTCTGTGTATATCCATTTCATATAATAATTAGTATATTCTTAAATATTATATTAAAGTATATTAAATGGCATCCACACGGTTCAATAATGATACTGCTAGAATTGAGAAATATCTTCAGGAATCAACTGGACCCGGTCGATACGCACTTAATGTACCCGGAAATGGTCTATATATGCCATTTAATGAGGATCCACATATACGGCTGCAAAAATGGGGAGCAAATGAAAGCAAACATAGAATAGATATAGAAAACGAACTTTTCTCAATGCAACGTGGTGCCAACCGCGACTTATTGTCACAACAATACGACAAAACATACAAAAATAAACTGAGTACGCATAATTATTCAGTTGTGAATAGTCAGACGGATGAGACCCGAGCAACCAATCCTGCTTGGAATATACGGGACATTGATATTAGACAAGATGTTGTATTGCAACTAAATCCACAGGAAAATCTAGAATATAAATTCAACCATAATATAAACACTAGAAATGTTGAGGTTGATAATTATGTACCCCATTACCCAAATGTATCGGATAATAACAATACGCCTTATTGCAACTGGGAAAGTGTTAATATAATTGGTTCTGTAAATCAAAATAATATATAGTTACATATATAATGGAAGCATTAGCGTTTGTATTTCTAAGTGGTCTTTATATAGTATCCAACCGAGATAATACCACTTCGGAAACTTTTGTGAATAGTACCGAGGATACATTGGAAGTTAATTATCCGGTGGTGAACCATTCCGAAAATAAGAGGGAGCATAGACAACATACCGATAAATATTTCAATGGTACCAAGTCCGCAGAACCACCGGTTGGAGGCAAACCTTTCATTGGATTGACAGGTGAAGCAATTAATACAAGTAATTTCAATCATTCAAATATGAAACCTTTTTTCGGGGGGAAAATTAAGGGAGGTTCGTACACGAATAATTCAGAGTCTTTACTCGATAATCTACAAGGAGGTGGTTCACATGCAGTGCATAAATCGGAACAGGCGCCATTATTTAAACCACAAAAATCAATGTCTCACATATACGGTGCTCCAAATGATACCGATTTTATGCGGTCTCGTGTGAACCCATCGATGCGAGCGTCTAATACGAAACCATGGGAAGAACAGCGCGTAGCACCTGGATTGGGACAAGGATACACAAATACATGCAGCAATCTCGGGTACAATAATGGAATGGAACATCGTGATAAATGGTTACCGCCAACAGTAGACCAATTGAGAGTTGACACGAATCCAAAACAAAGTTATGATTTATCCGGATATGAGGGTCCAGCAGGGGCGCACATAAAAGAATATTGTGATGTAAAATCCCAAGGTACTATAGAGAAAAGAACACAGGATACTGATTATGAACTGGGACCCGGCAGATGGTTTACGACAACAGGACAAGAGAAGGGACAACCTGTGAGAGGAACAAAAATAATGCAAGACCAGAACAGAAGCGACACAACACGAGATTATTACGGAAACACGACAAGACACGAATCCGCAACCTATGTAACTGGAGATAGTTCTCCGGTTCATCGGCAACAATTGAAAACTCTTGACAATGCACCACCAAACGCGATGGGAAAGGGGGCGTCGCTTGACACAGACCACGGCAAGAGTTCATACAATAGTCTACCGAATAACAGACAAACAACAAGAAATGAACCCAACCTAGGAAGTGCATATGGTACGATAAAGGCAATCGTTTCACCAATGATGGATATGGTACGAAACACCAAAAAGGAAAATTTTATCGATCATATGAGACCGGTTGGAAACGTGCAGGCAGGGCGCACTAATTCTCATCTATATGATAAATCAGATAAAACCAAGGTAACAATTAGAGAACAGACTGGAGATATGATCGGGGGAAATTACCTCAATGTGCAAAATCAAGATTCGGATGCATATATGGTAACAGAAGTCCAACAATTATCAGGAAACAGAAGTGAAATGAATGTAGATTATGTCGGTAATGCTGGACCAAGCGGGTCAACAGAAATTATGAATTATGACGCCGCGTACAGACAAAATAACAATACGAAAAAAACGCATTATAATAGACCCAATCAAGGAGGTATGTCAATGCTAAATCACAAATATAATATGAATGTCACAAAGGATGATAATTCTCAATATAGAAAACCCGCGCCGCGGTCAAGTATACAATATGCACCCGATAAAGAAATATTGGGCGTAACATCTTATGTACCCGACTTTGTAGATATCAATGAAAATAAACGCAATGATCCTAATTTGTTAAAAGCATTCAAGGAAAATCCTTTCACACAAAGTCTAAATAGTTATTGAATTGAATATGCGTGACATATTGATTGCTTCTTGGTTGACATTGTCCTTCCTGAATATTTTTTTTATAGTATCCATATCACGAAAACGTATGCTATAAACATGATCTGCTTTATTCCTGCCTACTCTGCCAATTGCTTGGATTATTTTCTCTTGTGTCATGTCCGATAAATCTTTGGTAATAAATGAATGACAAAACTGATAATTTGTACCATATATAAAGTCTTGTCCTGCAACTATCATATATAATTTCTGATTGGATGCCAATTCCTTCATTATTTCCATATACTTTGTATTTTTGAAATTCATAAAAACACCTATTCCCATAAGAAGTAATAATTTCCATTTCGTCTCAATGTCGTCCATCAACATAATAGTCTCCGTAATTTCTTCACTTATGTCACACGTAAACGAATCCTTTTGTGGATGGTCCGACCTCACATACCGCATCATATGGTCATATGTATTGGGTATGTAAACAGATGGTAGTTTTACTGGTCTTATCTGTTTCACTAGTTTGTTTAATTTATCCCTCAATTCAGAAACCTCTGGATTACCCCTATCGTTTGTTAACTTTTTATTATTGCCGGATACAATATCTTTCATTGTCTTATCTTCAATCTTACTTTCAATGTTTCGTATCTCTTTTGATATTGAATTATTCTTATTTATGTCTTGTATAATTTTCTTCACCACCGATGCAGGTATATTGGCGTCTTTCAAACAATAATTTGATATCTTCTCAACATCGTTGGTTATGCATATGGTTGGTCCATATGTCAACGTGTGTGAATCACGTGTTGTTACATGAAACGTATCTGGATATCGTGGGTTATTATTTGTATGCATATATAGGTAAATCTCTCCCCATTTTTCCGGGTATATCGCTTCAAGTAAGTCGAGATAATACAATTTTATATTTGTAATTGTCATATCATCCATACACGTGATTGCATCTTCGAGGTTCGTACATTTGTGATATAGACTGAATGTATAATGCATAATGTATATGAACTTTGTAACCTCGGTTAGATCTATATAGGACAATAATGTTTTTTTATCTCTGCAGTGAGAAATTGAACATAGCATCTCGTTGTGGTCTTCAAATAATAGATGGGGTGCGTAGACGTTCCCATCTGGACCTACGATGGGAATACTTTTTCCGGAATTCTCGCCCTTTATTGATACAATTATGGGATTAGGAAATCTATTCTTGAAATCATTAAACGTTTGAGATAATTCGTGATCATTTGGCAATGTTGCAGACGATAATACAATATTAGGTATAATATTGTCAATCCATATTTTACGGATCTCTTCGTGTATGATATGCGTATGGTAATCCATTGTTATTGTTGGTTCGTCCCAATATAAAACAATATCTCGCTTATCATTGAACTTCATCATATAGTTCATAGAATGCAGATATGAACCAATATCAGTTATCATAATCTCAACATTTATCCCATTTTTATTATCAACGTTTCTTATTCTACCCGATTTATTATCCTTATTAAAATCCTTTGCTGCAAAATAATGCAACCGAATATCATCCTCTGATTCACATCCGTATGCGATTGCTATTTTTTTATTTGAACTTATACATGCTCTAGCAAGTGCAATACCAACATGTCTTGCGGCGCACAAGAATATGACACGCTTTCCTTCAGAAATTCCAATTGGTGTCAGTGTTTTGCCAGTACCGGTCGGAGAACTATAAAGAATTAATTTCGAATTTGTATTGTTTTGTAACTCTTCAAATATCTCACACTGATGTGCATACAATTTCATATCTGCGTAAGATGAAATGATAGTAGATTGTTTCAATATGTAATTGTTGTATATCAAATCTTTAACAATTTGATTTGTATAGAATCGTTCTAATATGGTATCTATATAAAAGGTCAATATCTTGTTGCAGTTTAAAATAGAACATTTTGATAAATTGTACAATGTGTAATAATCTGCAGACCATGTCCTTCCCAGATGTCTGTTTTTCAACATTCTGCAAAAAAGTTTCATTAGACAAAATTCATATAATTTACTATCATTTTCTTTAATTATCTCGTCCATATTTTTGAAACGTATTGTATCAGAACTATTCATCTTATATGTCCCTTTTTTTACAGGAGGAACTACGTGACACGAATATTTTGTCATATACTTAGAAATAGTATCTTTTAGGTATGCGTCAAATATAAAATAATCCAATGTGTCTGTATATGTTATTTTCATATATGATGCTATTGTAGGTGTATTATTTATTTTGTATGATCTGTCTCTCCATCCATTTTTGATAATGTCTATAACATATGATTCCTTTGTAGATACTGGTATCTCTATTCCACACCACTCTGATTTAGATAATTTAGAGTGTTTGAACTCCATTACTATATAACATATGGTTTAATTTAAGTAGATTATAAAGTATTTATATGTAGATTATAAAATGTATTTGTATTACCAATATATATATGTCAGATAGAAGGGATGATGTTCAATATGGTAAAGACATTACACTTGGTATAGTGAAAGGAGTACTTGTTTCAGTTGTCTTTATTGTATTAACGATAAACGTTATATTTATACACAAAGCAAGTAAAGATCCAGCGACATTAGAAAAATTATTTCCTACGAATAATCATACAGGGTTAATTACAACATGGTTTATAGGAAGACTTATCAGTGAAATATCGTATAAATCACTTGACGCAAACAATAGAAATATCCATAGGTTTTTTGGCGGATTAACTGAAATAGAAAGTGGTATAGGGTATATATTTTTGACATTTATAATTGGTGGGATATTTTTCGGATTGACTGCAGGGTGGTTTGTATATGGCGCTGTTATAACATTTATTCAGGCGTTCATATTTAATATGACACTGCCAGTTGGATGGATACGATCATTGATTATATTATATTCAGTAGGTTTTGCATCACTGATATCTGGTGCTATAGCGAGTATATATAATTTTGTAATGATGATTTACCTACCAATTTATTATTCAAATACTACTGATAAGACACTTGCTAAATGTAGAAATCTTAATATGGGATACATATTGAGTACATATGTGACTACATTTTCTTTTATGTTGATTGTAACTGTTGCATACTTTATAGGTAGAGAATTAAAAACAAAGCATTCTTTTATAACCTATATTATTATATGTTTAACGATTGTTATCTTCTACTTTCTTGAACGGAACAAGAAATACGTTGTTCCTAATCTAGGATGCCCTGTTGTACCCGTTGAAGTTGATGATGATCCAGATGTTGTCAATGAGGATTTTATACAATTGTTAAGAAATCCAAGTAGACAATTTGTGAGCGACCAGGATGTAATTGATTTGCAAAACGATTTTACCTCTCTAATATATAAAAGATTATTGAATAAAGGTGCATCAGAAGGAGTTACTAATCAGGTAACTGCGGAAAACATACCAACGTTAGCAGATGGAATAACAACGAGCAAGATAAAGACACCACCGATACAAACTACACCCGATATGCAAGATACATTCACATCATTACAAGGTAAAGTAAAAGAAACTATAGATGCACTTACACCAGCAGGAGCACCACCATTACCATCGGCACCACCAGCACCATCGGCACCACCACCATCGGCACCACCAGCACCACCAGCATCATGATCGAACCCACTAAAATCAGACCCTTCCACAACCCTTTAAATATAAATGAAATTCTAATTTACATATGTGTTTTACATTCACATATGTAACGTATCCATTTGATCTAAATATTATCATAACCATAAACATATCATTTATAATCAACGAGAGATCGTATAAATAAATAACATACAATTAATGCAATTGTCAGAGAAAATGTCTGTGCTATCACATCCTTTATATTAAATCCATACTTATCAAGTATAGATAACTTAATCGGATCTATATTTTCGTCAATTGGAACAACCATTGTTATAGCAGGTACAACCAGATGTTTAACGGTACTCTCTAGAAAACGTTGCATAACTGTACCCAAATATATTGCTAATGATAGGGGCAATAGTTCATGCCACATCAATAATTTCTTTAAATGGAGAAAATATGGCATATATATATATTATTTATAATATATTTGACAAATATCCTAGAATTATTAAATATACTATGTATTTAAAATATAAATGGTCTTAGTAGAGGGTAATAGAAAACAAAGATATTAAAAAAAAATAAAACAAACAAACCAAATACACGTAAAAAGGATTAACATCAGAAAATGTTCGTTCATGTTACCTATTGTAGTATAAAATCTTAAAACAATATAATTATATATACAATATCACACAATTCGATGTCATTTTGACTTTCGATGTCGTTTTGACTTTCGGTGTCGTTTTGACTTTCGGTGTCGTTTTGACTTTCGGTGTCGTTTTGACTTTCGGTGTCGTTTTGACTTTCGGCGTCGTCTATTAATATCTACTCCTCTTGCCAAAAGGGTTCTAGATATACCTGGTACACTACCGCGAATTTCCGGAAATATTTCTTCAAGCATCGTCCAACAATTATATCCACCTCTCAGGCGAGAACATGCCCATATATAATTGTATGTGGGGTATGTCAGTTTTGCAATCCGTTGTCTACGGAAAGGAATTGATCCTATATTATTTTCGGTTGCATATATAAACGGTCTTAATTTGTTACAATGACTCTCTTGTAACATAATAGATCCATATACAGATGTCATAGACCTACCATACCCCACATAACTAACAAATGCTGGATCCGGTGATATAATCGATAAATGATCACTCGAATCCCCTGCGAAACACAGACTGAAATATCGTTCAGTACCACCATCTTGTGGCTGCTGCCTTATAAATAATGTTGCGTGTGGGACGTATCGTTCTATCACACCCGACGAACTATTTACCGATAAGATTCGAACCTCATCGTTTACTTGTGGATTATATGAAGGTATTAAATTAACTGGTGGATAATCCCTATTAGGTAAATCCCTGAATTGATGATCCAATGACCATACAGATTCTATTTTAAACCGTTTATTTTCATCATAATTAGACATTGGAACGTCATCTATAATTGGAACGACCCCATGATCCATATCACGAGATAATATAAAGGTCTCATCTGACAAAGGTTGGGTTGATAGTACAGTTGACATATATAAATACTAACCATTTTAAAATATCATTATATGATATATCATGCCCCTTATTGACGACGTAGGAATAGAAATTGCACTTGATGCCGTTTTAGTTGATGAGAACGTTCGTCCAGCAATGCTCATTCAACCTGCGAATTCAGGAGAACGCACACATAATGATCCAATCACAAAAAATATTCTTAAACATATAAGGCGTCATTTCCCCCACTTTATATTTAGTGATGATTACGAAAAATACCAAGGTGTTATTATTTCTAAAACAAAAAGTTACAATGATGTCCGCATATCAACAAATCTAATGGGGTCCATACTAGGGTACCCATGCTACAGAGAGTTTGGACATATTGGATTAGACGATGTAGTTACATATTCAATGTATATTGTCGTGCGACAGAAAAATGGTATAGAAGCAGAGTTGATTACAAATGTTTGTAGAGACCTTTCACGTAAAAAGGAATACGAAGAACTAGCGCGCAAAACCGGAATCGCTCTTAAAAAGAAGAAATATGCTAAATTATTGGGTGATTCAGAGGGAGATTTTGATTTGGATCGTGTTTATGTAAAAGTTGAGAAGATAATTCCAACACAATCAATCATTAAAAATCTAATCGACAATAAACCATTGGATAAAGATGAGATGGATAAGTTAATCAATATTTTCTATAACTTTTCACTTGATGATGATTTCGAAACGAGTTTTTTCGATCTATACCAACAAGATAATCCACTTCACAGAGGTGTATTATTGACTATGCTGGCGCACGAGCGATACGACATGTTATCTCCATTTTTTCCATTACAGCAATACCCTGGTATAGATACCCAAGTGGAAGAAAAAACGGCGGCATGGGGACACGAAATTATACGCATTTTGTTTCATACGAGAAACAAGGGTGCTGAAAAGAAAAAAACTGCAGCGCGGAAACGATGTCCCAATGGAACGAGAAGAAATAAAAAGACGGGTGATTGTGAGACGAAATGAATTAACATGTAATATCAAATATACCTCGATATTTTATCTTTTTTAGTTTTTCGTTTTCTTTTAGTTTTTCGTTTTCTTTTAGTTTTTCGTTTTCTTTTACCTTCACCTTCTATTCTCGCCCTTTTAACGGATTTTTTAGATGAACTAGTTTGATTTCTTCTCCTTTTTTCTTGATTTCTTCTCAATTCTTCAATGCTTTCCGCTACCCTTAAACTGGAGAGTTTTTTAGCAACATATCGAATCATTAACCTATCTGTAGGGTATTCTGCCAGTCTACTCTCATCCCACATATATTTGGCATCGACATAATCAAATTTTTCGGTGTCATCAAATATTTTTCTCTCTATTTCTTCCATTTCAATACCTGTTAACCTTTCATCAATAATTCTTACCGCTTCATCAGATAAATTACGCCAGAATTCACCACCTAGATTCTTACTAATAAATAATTCTCCTTTTGTAATGTTATATAGCGCTAAATATTTGTCTATTCTACGAAATTCTTCACTGTGGATGCGGGCATCACATAATGATGTAAGTAAATCTAATTGCCATTGAGAATAAGGGAGACCTTTGTAAATAATTTTTTTTTGATGATGAGACTTTTTAAGAGTTTCATTAGATGAGTCAACATATCCATATGTGGGTACATATACTCCTTGATATATATTATCAAGATACGGATTACCTGTACCTGTAGATATATACATATATCTTAAATATGGTTCAATACCGGGTTCACGTATTAAATATAATCTAGCGTCTCTGTCAAAATATTGTGATGGAGATTTAACTTCTGCTGCCATATATAATAAACGACCAAAAAAATATATCAGGTTAGTTCGAGAATAAATGATGTATGGTACAAATTGTAATGAACGATAACTGGTGATTTAAAAATAAAATACTAACATATGAATGAGATACATTTATTGTATTCCATTTATTCTAAGATTCGTTCGGTATATTGAGTCCTGCATTATATATGGTATCAGTATACATTATCATTTTTGTTTTACAACGTCTTATCTATTTTTTATAAATAGTATTTTATTTTACAGTAAATCATTGTATGTTTATTCGTTTTTATTCAAGGGGTTGATGATGACTTCATTGTTATTTCATAGTGACCGGAACCATTATAATGGTGGTCATCGTCTTTATGAATGGTTGGACTTCATCATGATCGTATCGGTAGTAACGTATAGTGTGTATTATTTATATAATAAACAAACATATGACCTTCTCCTAATGTCAGGTGTATTGTTATGTTTTATAAGTGTATTATATATATATTATTATGGAAGAATTATCGGTCGTTATTGTGGAGATCCGAGACCTTATGTGTGTGAGTTATATCAAGCAATTGTCCACATCATCACATTTGTAGGGCACATATTTATATTATATGTTTGATTTTTATTACAAATGAGTAACATCGAAACCAACAATAACCAATAGTATAATAACATCAAATACGACGAATGCAAAATCCTGACATCTCAAATTGAATATTTAGGAATTAACATAATTTGTTAATTTAAGTTAATTATCAACATTATTTAAAAATAAAATATTAACAATATATAACAAGAATGGTTAAATATTCATGCGAACGATGTGGAAAAGGATTTTCTCAAAAATCTCACTATGATTCACATAATAGGCGCAAAACGCCTTGTGAAAATACTGTCGATAAAATTAAGGATATTGTAGATAAGGTAGTTGAAGAGAAGTTAAAAGAATTAAATAATAAAAAATTGATTGTTGATAATGAATATATCAGTTGTATTACAAATACAACAATGAGTGAACTTAAAGTACAAAAACCATTCTTAAAATGGGTAGGGGGTAAAAGTCAAATTATTGGTGCTATTATTTCAAAAATACCGAGTCAAATGGATAATTATCATGAACTATTTCTAGGGGGTGGGAGTGTTTTGTTGGCGGTATTATCATTACAAAAACAAAATAAGGTTTTAATTAGGAATAAAATTTATGCGTATGATGTCAATAGTGTTTTAATTAATGTATATAAAAATATTCAGTCTAATAAGCAAGAATTATATAGACTTATTACGTCATATATGACAGAATATGACGGTCTAACTGGAACGATAATTAATAGAAATCCTTCTTCTATTGAAGAAGCAAAAACCTCAAAAGAGAGTTATTATTATTGGTTAAGAAACAAATATAATAGTATCGATAAATCCACTGTTGAATGTTCTGCACTATTTATGGTTATCAATAAGACGTGTTTTAGGGGTATGTACCGTGAAGGACCAAATGGATATAATGTTCCATATGGACATTATAAGAAAACACCCACAATCATATCTGAAATAGATTTGAATAATATTAGCGATTTGATAAAGGACGTAGAGTTTAATACGTGTAGTTTTACAGATTCCATCAAAAATGTCAAATATGGAGATTTTGTGTATTTGGACCCCCCATACGCACCAGAAAATTCCAAATCATTCGTTGGATATGTGTCTGATGGGTTTGGTTTGGATAAACATAAATTATTATTCGATGATATAAAAAAATTACATAATACGAGATTTGTTATGAGTAATGCCAAGGTAGAATTAGTTACGGAGACATTTAAGGAATATAACTGTCAGGATATTGAGGCAAGAAGGGCAATTAATTCTAAGAAACCAGGTTCAACTACCACAGAGGTAATCATTTATAATTGATTATAAACTCAATAATATCCCTCTTGTAATTTTCGTCATTTCCCCAGAAAACCGGAATATTATCTTCTTCTAAATCATCAAGTTCGGCTTGACAATTATCTTTAAACCAAGACGATAAGCAATATATATATACTACATTATATGTTGGGATACGTCTGCTATAATTACGTTTTTTACTTACAGCAGTTTGTATACATTCACATTTGGAACCACTTGTATTTTGATTTTTTTTTTCGATAATAAATATGTTTCCATTAGAATGATCTACATAAACCTCGTCGGGTTGTTTTGCTCCGTGTAACGATTTGACATCTTTATTGACTTTGTCTCCCATATGGCGCAAGAATCCGGCTTTTTTTGTGTAATTATATTGTCTCCCATTCCCATTAAACTCTATAACAGATGAATCTACTCCTTGATGTATTTCGTTAAATTCGCTTGATAGATCGGTACTATCTTCAAATCTGAGACCACTAACATTGGTATTTGATCCGCCAGCACCAGTCCCTCGGTTTGTTTCAGATTGCATCATGTTTTATCAAATATTTAGATGTAATCAAACCCAAATCAATTTTATTTATACTAATCTAAAATATAATAGAATGATTGATTTTAAGAAACTTGGTAAAATACCAGGAAGTACACCAAACCATAGAGATATTTTATTATAACTAAATTGATATAATAAATCATTTAATTATTGTATATAACCATGAAGTTATACTACAATGAAACCGACATTGAAGCAGGAATTGATGAAGTTGCCAGGGGATGTTTGTTGGGACGCGTTTATACGTGCGCCGTCATTTGGAATAAGGAAAACGACGATGAATTCGACCACCCTGTAATGAAAGACAGCAAACAATTCAAAAAAGAACAACGTGAAGAAATGGCAGAATATATAAAGAATTATGCCCTGGATTACTCCATTGCGTACAATGATGAATCCAAAATAGATGAGATCAACATTTTAAATGCGACGTTAGATTCAATGCATAAATCAATGGATGGACTTAGCATTGACGTGGATAATATTCTCGTTGATGGTAATCGTTTCCGCCACTATTATGATAAAAATAATAAGTACATACCCCACATTTGTATAGAAAAGGGGGACACGAAATATTATCCGATTGCTGCTGCGTCGATACTTGCTAAGGTAGAACATGATAAATACATCACCCAATTATGTGAAGAGTACCCTGAATTAGATGAGCGGTACGATTTATTATCTAATATGGGGTATGGAACTAAAACCCACATTGACGGAATAAAAAAATATGGAATATCCAAATTCCACAGGAAAACATTTGGATTATGTAGAAATTATTAAATCGTGCATTTATGAAATCGCCTTGTCGTTCGTGACATATACCATATTGGGTTCTTCTCTCAATCGTTTTGTAAGCATTTTCTTGGCCATTAAATGAATCGCAATACTTTTTCTCACATATCCTCTCCTTGAATCGTAAATATTAATCGTTTTCACACGCAATTGTTGAGATGGAACCATTTTCATAAGTCGCCACATAACCGGATGTATATCAGTAGGCATCTCAATGACCTCCATTAATTTTTGAATGTGGACGATTTCACCACTCTTTCGTTGTGCATCATAGTTATTGTAGAACCGCATTCCTGGACGCAACAAACAATAATGGGGGTCAATCCGGTACTCCATAATAAGTCTCCATATTTCAGGAATGAACGTGTATGACTTCTTCATTTGGTTCGTTTTGTCGCACAGAACAACGGCAGAGTAACTGCGTTCAGCGTTCATTGGTTCAGTGTGTTGGAAATGATAAAATCACTTCAATTTTATGAATGGTGATATCTCTATATTTATACATTTGAATACCGAGTAAATTAAATTTATTAATTCACAATATTTTTATAGGGAGTAAAATCATGTGGAAGACGATTATAGAACAATCTCATAATTAAAAATATTTATTATATAATAATATTATATAATGGACCACGCTGAACTTAACACAAACCCATACGATAGATTGGCGGACATTGCGGCACGTAGACGCGATGCCGAACGCGATGCCAGAGTAGAGAGATTGTCAGGAGATCGTTTGGAGCAGATTTTGAGGGGTACAGCAAACCCGTTCGTTTTGTGGCTGCATTATAACTTAGGAAGATATAATAATTTAGGACGTATAATAAGAGATAAGGTATACGATATATATGACGATTTGGAAACTCGCGGAGAGCGGGCAGAATTTAATGAACATATGATGGATGGCTCTCTCATAGAGGAAGCGATATCAGAAATTCGTATGGAGCAGATTTTGAGGGGTACAGCAGACCAGTCCCTTTTGGGAGAACAATATAATTTAGGAGAAAATCCATTAAATAGAAATCCGTTAGATCCGTTAGATCAGGATGGGGGTGGAATGATACGCAAGAGTCGCAAGCATAAGAGTCGCAAGCATAAGAGTCGCAAGCATAAGAGTCGCAAGCATAAGAGTCGCAAGCATAAGAGAAAGATCAAACGCGGTACACGTAGAACATGATAGTATAAATGATTTCAATGAGTTACCGTATTGATGTTATACATTCATATAAATATATATAAACCTAATAATTTATATGAATTGTTTTTTTTGTGGAGCAAAAATTTCAGAACTTGAATTTAATAGGCAACGAAGACGGAGTAGTACTTCGCAATGTTCAAGATGGTTATTATTTTTTAAATGTAACAATTGTTACAAATATTTTGATTATAGACATCTACAAAAACACAAGGAATTATTTAGTGATACATTGATTATAATAGGGAAGTGAAATATTAAAAATGTCTATATGACTTGCGTTTAGATGATTTAGAATGTCTTCTATATGTCTGTTTGGTATTTCTCTTGCGTTTATTCCTTCTCTTGTGTTTACGAGTTTTGCGTATCATTCCACCATGAGAACTAGGGAGAGGCCCACCATAAGAAACAGGGCGAGTGGCGCCAGTTAAATTTCGAAATATCTCGTCCATTGCTCTTGGTGGTAGTGTATCTGTTATTGTGGTAGCGCGCGGATTACCCTGTGGGGCACTGGCAGCATAAAAATGATCAGAACTACCAGCCGCAGCAGCAGCAGCAGAAGCACGTAAACGTGCACGACGTCTTTTAGTATTTTCAAGCATACCTGATGTGTGCATGTTATCACCATCCCTCAGACCAGCAACGATAGAACCATCCTCCATACCTTTATGAAAGGCTTCCCGTTGATCGCGATCTTTCAAAGTTAGATATACATCGTGTAACTTTTTTGCTGTCAAACGTCCTGCCGCTTTTCTATCTCCTAAATTATAATAATCCCACAAAACGGACCGGTTTGCTCTGCCCCCCAAAATCGCATCCAGATTTTCTATTGCCGTATCTTTATCGCGTTTTGCTTTTGCTGCTTTTTCTTCTGCTGCGCTTGGTTTTTTTTTTCGTGTTCTTTCCAGTGCATATACTCCGTAGTCTTCATCATATTCATCATATTCATCATCATCTTCTGACTCTGCATATGCTGCGCTTGGTAATTGGGTTCGTCTTCCTTTCCCCGAATGACCAATGTCGGAAGGCATATACTATTACCATATATTTTATTTAAGTGTAAATTAAAAATATTTCGAATGAACCTCGATATGGTTAACGTTGTAATCGCCATCTTAATTACAATAATTCTTTAACGGTTCCTTCATGGAGTCCTGAGTCATTATCTCCTATTTGCATGTAGTTATCCATATATATAATTTTAATATGGTAAGAATTTGAGATATACCTTAAATGAACTAGGCGATATATTATATAAAATTGAAATTGTAATAAAGGTTCAATATGTAACTATAATGATGTCGGTATACGTAGAAATGTTCGACGAAGAATCCTATGTTAAATACAAGACCTATAATTGTGACAAAGGAGTTGACGTCTTCTGGTCAAATAATGGTGTTGCGTATGGTAATACTGGGTCAGCAGATGATTTAGTTGATAAAATGATTGCAAACGTGAAAGAGTCGTCACGCGAAGCTTACATTTCCAAGATTGATGCATATGTTTCCAAGATTGCCGTGTATAGTCGACATTATCATATGGGTGATAAAGTTATTATTTCCAAGACGAATGAACCGGTCATTCTGTATAAACTTCACGATGATTTCCTTATTCAGATCATTCCTGACAATTTAATTGAGTTCATGGAATCGGATAGGGAAATTCCATCACAAATCAAGAAAGATGTCATTGGTGTATGGGATGCGTCAAATGATAAGATGGTTGATATGCTTACATATATGTATAAATATACCCAAACGACCAATGATTACATTGAGAGTTTGACGGACAGACTAAACGAATATGATAAGTGGTATAGTGACGACAAAGAAGACCGGGATGATGTTAAATCAACACCCCAATCAAACAATAAACGTATTGAAAAGTGGAAGTGTGATGATACGGATGCTTCTTCGGATGATGATTCAACCGACGAACCATTAGATAGTGGTGGATGGGATTGTGTTACACCAGATGATAACATTGTTTCGGAATTGGAGGATGAAAGTGATTCAGAAGAGGTTGTTGCTCCATCAAATCGTAAACACGAACACAGAAAAATATTTAGGTATTTTATGTCTGTAATGGATAAGGCATTGTTTCCACACGAAACCCAAGAATTCGATGAAGTGAGTTATGATTCAGATGAGCCTGAATATACTGGCAAGTATGATTTTGACGACATTGTTAAACCAACCATATTCGATAAGACACAATATATCATATCCATTGCTATAATGTCGTACCAATTGTACGCATTATATTATCTGATTACCTATTAAAAAAAGTATATTAACTAATTATTTTTTCTTGGATTTGCGCGGTTTTTTGGATTTGCGCGGTTTTTTGGATTTGCGGTGTTTCTTGGATTTGCGGTGCTTCTTCGATTTGCGGCGCTTCTTCGATTTGCCAATTACATAGCGTCCCCCACTCAATGATGTCGATCCGAGATTGTGGGCGGCGCTCTCGTCCGACCCCACATTGGACGAGGGTTCAGTATCCGAGGGTTCAGTATCCGAGGGTTCAATATCCAAGAGTTCAATACCCGAGTTCGGACCGCCATCATGGTCGGTGTGCCCCACTCCTGTCGCTGCCGCCGTTCCCGCAATTGCATTCGCCTTCTTCACCACCGCATCCACCGCTGCCGCCGTTTCAGCCGCCGTTTCATCCACCACCTTCGCCACCGCCTGTGCCACCGCCTTCGCCTGCCCATCCCACCCGGCTTTCTTCGCCGCCGCTGCCGCCGCCGCCACCGTCCTGTTATTCGCATTCACCACCGCCTCCATTACCCTTTCCGCCGCCTTTGCTAAATGACCTGCCATAATATATATATATATATATATATATTTTAACATAAGAAAATATGCCATCCCTTTTGTTTCTATAATATACCTGATTATATCAAGGTGACATTACGAGAAAACCCAATATATCGCATCCATTTCTATAATGTCGTACCAATTGTACGCATTATATCATCTGATTACCTATTAAAAAAAAATCATATTAATTAATTATTTATTATATTAATTATTTATTATATTAATTATTTTTTCTTGGATTTGCGGGGTCTCTTGGATTTTTTTGACCTTTTTGATTTTGAACGACGACTCTTGGATTTGCGGTGCTTCTTCGATTTGCGGTGCTTCTTCGATTTGCGGTGCTTCTTGGATTTTCGGCGATTCTTGGATTTTCGGCGCTTCTTGGATTTGCCAATTACATAACGTCCTCCAGTCCCAGTCCATTGTGGGGCTCCGATGGTATTCCACGTATTCTGGTCTTTCAGCTTGTACCGCGCCGGGAGGGTCACCTTGCGCGCCGGGAGGGTCACCTTGGACGCCGCCGCATTGGCCGCCATCGCTGACTCTCTCTCTTCTACTGCCCGCGCCGCATCCCATGCATTCCTCTCCGCCTCCCATTCTTTCCTCTTCTTATCCGCCGCCGCCCCCTTGGCCTCCATATCATTCATTACCGTTTGCACCACCTTTGCTAAATCATCATCCATATCATCACCCATAATATAATAATATAAGATTTTAAAATAAGAAAATATGCCATCCATATTGTTACTAAAATACCCCGGATTATATCAGGGTGTCATTCAAAAAATCCAATATATCGCATCCATTTCTATAATGTCGTACCAATTGTACGCATTATATTATCTAATTACCTACTAAAAATATATATTATCTAATTATTTTTTCTTGGATTTGCGCGGTTTCTTGGATTTGCGATGCTTCTTGGATTTGCGATGCTTCTTCGATTTGCGATGCTTCTTCGATTTACCAATTGCACGACGTACCCCTTTCCCTTCCCCTGTTTTATCGAGACGCCTTTTTTTTCTGGGGTGGTATTCGAGTCTTTTGGGGGGGTGGTATTCGAACTCGAACGACTCGGGTACACTTCCGAGGCTATTCATGGCACCACGAACAAATTTGTCATGTTGTATTTGTTGTTGATCAATAATGTTTTGTTTTCGTTTACTATCTCTATCTTCTTGTGTACACTGTTCCACAACAGAAGAGCCTGGATTGGACGCACTATCTTTTTTTACGGGTTTAACACGAACAATATCATTTGTTGGTTTACAATTCCTGCCCATTCTAGGATCCTCACTATTGTTTGTATCTTTTCGTTTCTGTGCAGCCCTAGACCATAAGGATGATGTCATTAATCCCGCCATGATATATATAATCCATATATTTTAAATTAATTGTCCATTTCAAGAAAATATTCCATCCCTTTTGTTTCTATAATATCCCGGATTATATCCGGATGACATTCCCTCTCAATTTTCGGACGACGAACTCTATCCCACAACCAATTCCTGAATTTACATTTATATTTCAATGAGTAATATAAATGAACGAACTGCATATGTGTTTGGGTTTTTGAACGCAATACGTCTATATCTTCATGCTGATCTATTTCGTAAATACATTGTTGTGGGTCATAATCATCTGCGTGTATAATACGCAAGAATATGACAGAATCAGGAATTAACGGGAAACGCACAATCTCGCGTATGGTACACCCCATCAACAACAATTTCGGCGGCAAGTAACGAATCTTGTTCATATGGTTCGTATCAGTTACTAAATGTGTAAGTGTTTTTGCTAAACGACTATCAACAATCGGACAATTCTTACAATTCAGCGTCGTGATTTTACTTTTTGGTAGAGTGGAAATGTTTGTATTTTCTATGATTAACGTCCTCGCATACTTTCCTATACGCGGCAATGTACCCAATGGATTATTTGAACAATCAATCCATTCCAATTTTTTGGGTAAATATGAGATATGAGTTATGAGGTTATTTTTACATACAAATCGGGTCAATGATTTCGGTAGATCGTTTATTATTTCAATCCAATTATTGGAACAATCAAGTACTTCCAGTGTTTCGGGCAATCCATCTATACTCTTAATTTCATTAGATGAACAAAACAGATTAACTAGACAAGACGATAACAGAGGCAAGGATGAAAATATGTTATCTCTACATGTCAACACCCGTAAATGCGGAAGATAACATATATCATCAAGTAAATTACCATCGCAATACAAGGTCTCTAACTCTTGATAGTAACCATTCATTGATTCAATACGATTATGAGAACAATTAAGGTATTTTATTTTTGGAGGTAAATTGTCAATACATTTCAAACTATTATGTGAACAATCCAAGTATTTGGTGTCATCGTCCAATTTTGTCAATGCTTCAAGATGCCAAAACGCTACACATTTTGACGCCATTGTTATATGGTCTACAACGTTGTATTATCAATTATCAATTTTATTTATAATATGTTGTGCTTTAACAACACTCTCTCTCAACATTTCTAGACATTTATGAGTAATCATTAACATATTTTCAATTGAACCTTTCTCCATTTTACCTAACATATCGGTTGCTTGCAATACCTCTTCTTTGCACACATCAGTAATCTTGTATACGCTTTTCATTTGACGCTCAAGTCGATTGTTATTTTTAAATTTTTCTATACTCATTATCTCTTGTACCTTCATATTAAGTATTAATAATTCGTCTAAATATTTATTTGATTCTATAATATTTAAAAGACATTCATTTATTTTTGAATGCATTTTCGGATTATCCGATACAATCAACTTATCTATTAATTTTCTTTCTCGTTCAGCGCTGTCATTAAGTATAGCCAATTGTCTGATTAATAATGGCGTTGATGATTTATACATAATTGCCATTATTTCTTTTATTTGTTCTTGTCGTTCATTTATATGTGTAGTTATTTGTTCATCTGATAATATTTGTAAATATTCCCAATATTCTTCACTATTGATATTGTTATGGACATCATCTAGAATAGAATGTATGTGAAATGTGGATAAATTACCCCGTGTAAGAAATGGAATTGTGTTATTGATTGCAGTGATATGTGATTCATTGCCAGTGGTATCCTCTATTTTTTTCCTCAACGATAACATTTTTTTTATAATACCACCCATATCTTTGTAATAAGGAGAATACGTATCATTATCGTTTATAGGTGGTCTCGATACACTCATCTTATCTTTGCGACGTTTCATTGTTTTTGATTGATTTCGACCTGATGTTTGTTTTTTAGTTATTGAACCACTTGACGATATATTTCGATTTATACTTTCATTCATATTAATAAACTATAAAATATAAAATTGATTTGGATTTAATGAAAATATGATTAGCAAGTAAAATATTAACTATGACTCATTCAATCTTGAACATCTACCTCGATGTAAAAGTACTCACTTCGCTGTCTATCATCATATGTTCCGTATATTATTGGCGTAAATATACCAAAGATAAAACCCAAATGGTTAATAAATCTCGAAGTCCACGAGAATTATTGTTTCCTGAAGATATTAAGATAGTTATCCTATCATATATAAGGAAATATGGGGATGATTATTTAGATCAAACAGTTGAATTTGGGAATCTTTCGACCGTTGTATCAAACGGAACTATATCATATGAATCTATTGTTTCATATAATCTTGGGTGTTATAGAGAAAATTTCACGTATGATATCATAAAAATCCGGGCACTATCAAGAAACGATGAAACGGGGGAAATTGAATATTATGATTGGGATACTGAAGAATTTAATAACAAACAACTTCCACTTGTATTGGGAACCGAGACCCATATTGCATTTATTCGAGGTAAGAACAATATCAAGAAATGGAAGGACAATCGTTTCAATACTGGTGTAGACATTATATTGACCTATACAAAAGCATTTGAGGTACCCAATTGTAAAAGAATGGGTCTAACTATACCAAAAATCCCGCCAAATTTTGATTTTGGTACAAATGTTAAATTAGTGAATGGTATCATTGATTCTATGGAAAAACCTGTCATTGCTATAAATGCAAATATTGTCTAATATATTGGAACAATTGATACCTATATAGTAGGAATAAATTCCCATCCCAACTCTTCGCATATTTTTTTCCATGTCTCGTCTTGTTCAATCCTTTTCTCTCGATCTTTTAACATAGGAAAAAATGGAAGAAAGTGTCGCTGATCCAAAAGTTCGCATAGTTTATATATAGTATAGTAATAGTTAAGGAAATTAACTCTATCATCAGGACAAAATTTAGCGTATGGTTTTTGAATATCTATAAATAAATTGCACAATCTCTCTTCTAATTCGGGTGCCATTATAGGAGGTTTTATACCGAGTTTATCGCGTATAAAAGGTATATGTTCGTAATATTTGTTATACCGAAGGCGTTTCAGTATGTCCTTTGCACGCTTGTTTGTAAACTGTGATATATCAATTCTCTCTTTTTTTATTTGTCTTCTGATATTTTCAATGATATCATCAGGTATTTGAGTCGTCTCTTTTGCTTGGAACTGTGCAAGTATTTCCCTAAAATGATTAATGCGTTTATAAGCGTAACAACATATCTCCTTAGGTGGATCCTTATAGGATTGCTTATCGTTATCTATTAAATACTTGAATGTTCTAGAGCAGTTGTTACACACCATATTACCATCACATTCAACAGGTATCAACTCACCTTCATTGCAGTGTTGGCATATATCACTTGATTGGATGTATTTAGAAGGATCTATAAACGAGTTATCAACATTTGTCATGTACTTATTCACAGTAGTTCTGTACTCATAGTCGGTGTTAGTTGAAGTATCTACATTAAAAAATTCGGTCAACACAGTCTTTACATTTTTTCCCTCTGAAATTTTCTTTTTATATTCGAAATAATCGAATATATACTCTGCATTGTTTAGGAGATATTCACGTTTCCGTTTCTTTATATCTCTTATATGTCGTCTTATATTTGATATTCGATCTTTCATCTCTAACCGATTGTCTATAGGTATAGTTGGATCACTTAACATTTCTTTTAACGATTCCTTTTCCTTCTCTAATATAGGAAGTTCTATATCCTCAGAGTGTTGTATGTCATTCATGATGTCTCTATTCTTGCTGTCTAAGGTTACAATATTAGCGTCAATTTTCTTACTATTCTTTTGTACGAACACATTTTCCATATACAAATAGTCATAAGAATCTATTTATATTAATTATAATCGTTTATAAGAAGTAAATTTTCTATACTAATTATTTATGCCTGATACATCTATAAAAATAAACGTATCTAGATATTCTATTGATGATGATACAATTAGGAAAATGTCATTTATATATAAGGCAATTCAAGATGGATGGACTGTTAATCTAGATGAGAATAAGTACATATTCCTGAAAAAACACAACGGCGAACGTGAAGTTTTTGGCGAGGATTATTTGTTGAAATTTATTCATAGAAATATATCATTGTAGGATTTATTGTTATTTTTTTTTCTAATGCTATGATATAATGGGTGGAGGTCTAATGCAACTGGTAGCTTATGGCGCACAAGATGTATATCTAACTGGCAATCCTCAGATCACCTTCTGGAAGGTAACCTATAGACGGTATACCAATTTCGCGATGGAGGCGATTGAGCAGACTTTCAATGGCCAGGCCGACTTTGGTCGCAAGGTCACCTCGGTAGTAAGTAGAAATGGTGACCTCGCATACCGCACTTACCTTCAGGTAACCCTTCCCGAGATTAACCAGTCGATGGGCGGCAGTAATGGTCTTTACGCGAGATGGCTTGACTTCCCTGGTGAGCAGCTGATTAACAGTGTTGAGATCGAGGTGGGTGGTCAGCGCATTGACCGTCATTATGGTGATTGGCTCCATATCTGGAATCAACTTACCCTCCCAATTGGACACGAGAAGGGTTACAGCACTATGGTCGGTAACACCACTCAACTCACCTACATGATTGACCCTTCCTTTGCGGCTGTGGATGGTCCTTGTGACTCGAGTGGTGCTGCTAGACAGGTGTGCACCCCCAGAAACGCTCTCCCCGAGACCACTCTCTATGTTCCTCTTCAGTTCTGGTTCTCCCGCAACCCTGGTCTCGCCCTCCCACTCATCGCCCTTCAGTATCACGAGGTAAAGATCAATGTAGATCTTCGCGGTATTGACGAGGTCCTGTGGGCTGTCACTGAGATTGGCGCGACCACTGGTACCGTAAAGGCATCCAATGCATACCTACAGTCTCTTGTAGCCACCTCGATCTATGTTGACTACGTCTTCCTTGATACCGACGAGCGTCGCCGTATGGCCCAGAATCCTCACGAGTACCTCATCGAGCAACTTCAGTTCACTGGCGATGAGTCGGTTGGTTCGTCGTCGAATAAGATCCGCCTCAATCTAAATCACCCCGTCAAGGAGCTTGTATGGGTTGTGCAACCTGATGACAATGTCTCGTATTGTGATTCGCTTGATGGTGGCACCTCCCTCTACAAAGCCCTCGGCGCCCAACCATTCAATTACACCGATGCTCTTGATGCTCTACCCAATGCCCTTTCGGCGTTCGCTGGACCATCGTCGATTGGTACATCTGCTGCTAGTTACATTGACAGCAGTGGTCTATTCGTTGATGCTGGTGCCGGTGACCAGAACCCTGCATCCAGCGATGGTGCTGGTGTGTTTGCATTCAGCACTGATGATGTACAATCTCTTGTCAGTGATGCTGGTTCGTTTGTACTTGCCGAGACTGCTCTTAACCTTCATTGCTGGGGAGAGAATCCCGTTGTCACCGCCAAACTTCAACTCAATGGTCAGGACAGACACTCTGAGCGCGAGGGCAGTTACTTTGACGTGGTGCAACCATTCCAGCACCACTCTCGCTCGCCCGATTCCGGTATCAATGTGTACTCGTTCGCGCTCCGCCCCGAGGAGCACCAGCCTTCGGGAACTTGCAATTTCTCGCGCATTGATAATGCGACCCTTCAACTTGTACTTTCCAACGCGACTGTTGAGGGTACCAAGACCGCCAAGGTCCGCATCTACGCGACCAACTACAACGTGTTCCGTGTAATGAGTGGTATGGGTGGTCTCGCGTACAGCAATTAAATATTTTTATTACAATACAATTATGAATATTTATTATAAATATAAATATTCATTTAATAAGTTGGTCTCTGATTCGGTTCAAGTAATAATTTAGTTGGCATAATTAATGGTATGCGTTCCACAAACGTTTGAGATTTCAACTCTTTCAGACAAGGGGAAACATTAAATGATTTATCGACTAAATTGGTCGAACCAATACCCAATAACATCGATTCTATATCAGTGTAGTTATTAGAAAACGCTTCACGGGGTAATCTCGAAGGTGTAATACCTATATTTGGTAATGTATTTTCGTATGATTTTCCATAGGATGAATGTTTGTACGTATTGTATATTTGAGCGATTTCATATTGACGAGTTTCCATTTCATAATTTCCTTTAGTATTTATATTTCTTGTAGAACTCATTTATAAATAGGTAATATTATTATATCATTGTTTTTTTTAATTCATTCGTAAATAAAGTCATTGTTTCATCGTCGATGCATCCATTATTTATTTGTTGGCATATGCATTTGTGGGTGATCCAGAATAATCCGTAATGGAACATGATTACAAACCCCATTCTGTCACTATTCTCTACCGTTGTACCAAATGTATTATGAAAGACATCACTACATTTATCGGTAAATTTCTTATTATTGGATACCTTTTCATATAGAGCATCCATCATTTCATCTGTGATTTTATCAATGTTATCAACATCGAATATTTGTAACAATTGTATCTTATATAAATTATCGGACTCTGTTTCATCTGATAATAGATGGTATGTGCATATCATGCTTGTATCGTACATTATATTTGATAATATGATGTACTCTTTAATAATATATCTTCAGTAATGTTTAGTATCTCTGTTAACTTCTCTGGATGGAATCCCACCACGAACCCAATTGTCATCGGAATCACTTGGTATGTAGTTTACCGGGTTTGTGATATCTAATTTAATTGTGTTCAATAGAGGAGTATGTTTATACTCTATAACGGATGATTCAGACAAATTTGTAGCAGTTTTTCTATTACTGTCCACATCCCCCTGTTGTAATTGGGATTCTAATACAGCATTGCCTTTTCCTCTTCCCAAAAATGGAACGGTAAGGTATGGTCTCTCAAGTAAACTAATTCTGCACTTGCTGTTAGACAACTCCCTTATAGTAAGATCGGAATCAGAATCTATATTACATCCTAAGACACCAACACGATTACTTCCAGAGAAATTTATATTGGGTTGACTTGTTGCAAATGATACAATATCATTGGTTGGGCATTCCGGTTTATAAGAAGACATCATGTAATTGATGCTCCCAAGATTTTGTAAATTTTGTTGAGACTTATCACAACCATCAGAACTGATTCTTGTCGATATATCAAAAATGTAGTCTGTTAATTCTGTCATGTTATATATACAATATATATTTTATTGTTGTGATTTCTAAGGATTTCCTCCTTCAGTCCAACGTGGTGGATTACTTCCGGGTGATATACATGAAATCATATCTCCATCCTTGCACGATTTCATATTCCCATAACAGAAATCTGTAAATGATTTTTGGTCGTTTGGTATTTGGGTGTTTGGAGTCGTGTACCAATTTCTCATTGATTTATCAAAATCCCAAGTATCTCCTATATCTCGGAACAGTTTATCGTTTATATTATCAATAGAATCATTTGAAATGAAATTTTTACTATCCTCATTCAGTTTATCATTTTCTTTAAACTCGTCCACAATGAATTTTTTTGTTTTGTCGTCTATTTTTTCTACTGTTTCAGGATTATATGCTTTGTTTGCTTCTGGTCGGGTTGGGTTGTCTAGAATATCTGCAGGCAATACATTCATCAGTGGATTCTTAATAGTTGGAAGTGTCTTGTCAAGACGAATACTAGAAAATCCATCGAATCCTTCTTTGGGAACACTTGTATTGTTGAGATGAATATACACCAATATTCCTATAAATATGATACCTAATAAAATGACACTTTTTCTCATTGTTGCCATATATCCAATAATTGTAAGTGCAATGATTAGTCGAGTCATTGCGTTGAATTTTTCCTCTTTATTCATTGATGAACACGGCCACAATTTACTCAAATTATTGTTTCTAAGTAATATAAGAGGGTCTTCAATCCACGTTGTCATTATATACTATATATTTTTTATTTATTCGTCTTCTTCTTCTTTTTCTTCTTTGGTTTATCTTCCTTTGTACTTCGTTCTGCGCCGCCATTCACCTTGAATACTCTTTCTGACCCAGAGTTCTCAATCCATTCCGCAATATCATCAATAGATTCATCTTCGGGTGATAGTTTGGGACCATTAGTCGTTGTCGGTGGTTGTTTATTATTCTCGTTCATTTTCTTCCTCATGCGTTCTTTGGTAGTGTTCTTTTTCATTTCACGTTCCATATGTGCACTCATTGCATTCATATTAACCTTAGACGGGTTAATTCCCATTTTTGAAAGTAATCCGTTAATATCTCCGAACCCTGGAATATCCTTCATCTTTTTCATCATTTGTTGGGCGTCTTCCATTAATTCGTTTTCGGTAATGTTTCCATTTTTGATCCGTTCATCTAATTTCGACCCAACTGATTTTACCAGATCCATCATCTTCGTTGGATCCTTAAGCATATTCTTAAGGATATCATCTGCATTTACAGAACTGTCGTGTAAGTCATTACCCATGTCCTTTGCAGTCTCTTCTGCAATCTCCTTGGCAAGATTACCTAACTTTCCGTCCATAATACCTTCTAGATGCTTGTGAATGTCACTCGCATCAAATTTTGGTGGAGTGTTATCAGATGCAGGTTCCCCGTCCTCTGGTTCATTTTCTGTTTCATCTGACATCATTTCTGACATTTGTCGAATTGTATCTTCAAGTTTTTTCTTTAATGCGTCATTGTCAACTGCTTCGAATATTTTATGTGTATCGCCAAATGATTTATGGTCTGATACATTGGAAACAACTGAAAAAAGGATTAACTTAATATATTTCCATATGATTACATGATTTTCGTCACTTGTGGTTGCCCATATGGTTCTGAAATTTATTCCAGGTAAGAAATAGACATTTTGTTCACTCTCTTCCTTGAATATATCTTCATTTTCATATAAAATATCAAAAAATCTCTCGGGATATATATCAGTACAATATTTATACATACGATCAAGTGCATCAGCATCGTCTTTTAATACAAGTCTAACATCTGGATTTAGTTCGTCGTTATCCAATTCCGGAAACGTTGTGAGCATATCCTGAATCATATCTTTGATTAGTTTATTAAACCCATCCTTTTCATCGCTCATTATATTGTAATAATAAACATTTGTTTAAATGATTAAACTTATTTCTTATATAAATCAGACAATTTTAAAAGATTGTTTAGATATTTCATAACTTTATCTTGTGATTCGATTTGAAGTTCTCCAATCGGTTCCCTCAATTCATTGATCTTTGTCATAATACGACTTGTCATGTTTGTATTGACTAAGTCTGATGTATAATCCTTTTGTATGAAAAACCCCAGATCATTAGATACAATTTGTTCCCTATATTTTTTTGAGACATATGATTCAAATGCTTTGATGCTTATCGTTGGGTTTGCAGACCGCAGACGCTTTATATTTACATTAAGAGTTTTAATTTCGCTATCATCAGGAAATAATACACACAAATCGTCTAAAAATTCTTCGAAATGATCATTGAACGTCTTTATAATGATAGATTGACTAGACATATAAATATATACACAAATTATCTTTATTCTCTTTAAACTTAATTATTTGTATCCATCTTCTCTCAACCGTTTCGCATTGTCAATGTCGTTGTCGTTTATTTTATCCGGATTATAAGTATCCTCTGGCGTGGAAATTCTATATTCATCACTTAACCCTGCATAATATCTGCTTTGTCTCATACCTCCATCCCCATCTGTAGATAGTTCTGCGTCAGATTGGTCCCAGAAACTATACGTATCAGATACGATACCACACCATTTACCAGTTGTGTCGAAGCATTCTGGATCTACGTTACTCGTTTCATTCGGTGGGGAGTATATATGATTATTGTTGCCTCTATTTCCAGGATTGATGTGGTCAATGATGCTGGAACCGACTAGTACTTTATGTGAATCATTAAGCAATAATAATGACGGGACCATGGTGATAGTTCTTGGTAGTTTCATAGTGGTTTTGTTATCATTTAACATGATAATAATATCATCACCATTTTTTATACGTTTGTCTACACATACGAAATGTACATCGGATTGTTTATTATTTGTTGAAATTACACGTATGACTTCTTTACTATTTTCGCAAAAATTACTATAATATAAGACACTTGTCATATATTTATTATCAATAGGATAGGATAATTATTTTAACTTATTATGTAAAATTGATATAATATAAAGTATATCTTCATTACATATAAGGATGAGTAAACCTACGAATGGCGAAATAACCGCAATTAACGAAGATAATGGTATACTGACATTTACATTATCATCAGTTGACGTGAGTATTTCGAATGCAATTAGGCGTACAATTCTATCTGACATTCAATGTGTCGTATTTAAAACTACGCCATACGCGGAGAATAAGGTGGATATACATAAAAATACTTCACGAATGAATAATGAAATACTAAAACAACGATTGTCGTGTATTCCGATTCATATATCCGATCCCGAATTTCCATTGGATAAGTTTGTCGTTGAAGTTGATGTCATGAATACAAGTGATTCTATACAATTCGTGACAACAAAGGACTTTAAGATAAAGGACATATCTGATGGAAGTTATATATCTGAAAAGGAACGGGACATCATATTTCCCCCTTCTAAACTTACTGGGGATTACATTGACGTTGCAAGACTCCGACCTAAACTTACGTCGGACGGAGAAGGCGAATGCATACATTTCACTGCTATGTTGTCTATAGGTGATGCAAGTGATAACGGCGGATTTAACGTAGTGTCTTGTTCAACATTTGGTAATAGTCCAGACCGGGAGTTAATTCATATGAAATGGCAGGAATATAGTAAACAATTAACTGAAAGTGGTATGTCCCCGGATGATATAGAGTTTAAACGTGGTGATTGGTATATATTGAATAGTCAGCGACATTATGTTCCAGATTCATTTGATTTTATCATTGAAACCATAGGACAATATAGCAATAAAGACATTGTCAAAATGGCAATCGATGTGATAAAGAGCAGACTTAACAAGGTAAAGGATGATATTGCTGTCAATGCAGATAATCTTATTAAACGCACTGATAAAACACTTGGAAATGGGTTTGATATTATACTCTACAATGAAGGATATACAATAGGTAAAGCGATAGAATATATAATGAACCGAAAATATTACTCGTCTGGTGATAAAATACTAGAGTTTTGTGGATTCAACAAGGAACATCCACACATTGATATGTCATATATTACAATTGGATTTGTTCCGGAATATAAACCGGGTGAAATAAGTTCGTATATTACTGATGCAATAGATGAACTTGTGTATATTTTCGAAAATGTATCAAAACAATTAAGATGATAAACGACTCATTACAAACATAATTTGTGGGGCAGGTAGTGAAATGATATGATTATATGTAACATTATAATTTATTTTTAATCCTCTGCTTTTCAATCCACCTGTACCCCGGTATAGGTTATGTAGTGAATACAACATCTTTCGCATCATAATAGGTACGTCATTCGTATTAATCTCATGTGTTATGTATCTTTTTACATACAATTCATAAATGGTTTTACACATCGTTGCTAATTTTTCAGTGTAATTGTTAATATGAGATTTATATTCTGGCCATACCTGTAAGAATCTTGCAATGTCATCATTGTTTTGTTTCATCTCAATGAATCTGTATTGAAGTTTAGGTTGATTTCCGCGCAACATTCGCATTTTTTCGTATTTTGGGTTTCTCAATTTGGTCCTAATACCGGTGCATTTGTTTTGGACGTGTATTCCCATCATCTTCCAATCGAACATCTCATCATTCAATAACATTGAAAGGGATTCTTTTGATAATGGTTCCTTTGTCATTATGATTTGAGGTCGTTTAACGATAGAAATGTCGCGAGATACAAATGGATCGATATATTCTACCTTATACCCGTCTACTTTATAGATTCCCACTAAATATATAGTTGGATTTTCTATAGGGGTCACAATACGATGACTTGGGTGTTGGAGAACGAACGAGTATGAATATTCTTTGTTTAGTTCATTATAAAACGACTCCATATCATTATAGTCTTGGATGACTGCATCTTCAAACATCGTTTTAAATGTTGAATATGTCTCTGACCTAAAAAATGAAACATTGCCTCCAACTGTAGAACGGGTCGAAATTATCCACGCGTCATTGTAAAACAAATTAATCATTGTCCCATCAATGAATTTTGTTGCACGGATATCTTGCGGGGCGCCCCAATCAAACTCGTCAATCGCCACAGATTTGAATGGTGAAACACATACTACTTTCCCATTATGAGTAATTAATGACCTGATGCATTTGCCAGAAACGATCAGTTCATTATCAACCGCATTCTTATCGTGTGAAATAATTTCATATTTATTATTATTGTATGTGTAACTTTTGGTCTTAATATTTTCATTCACACACTCATTAATGAGATGATGTGGCATTGTCCAATGAATATTAGGTTATATAATGTTTAAGTCATAATATATACAACACATAATAGTTATATTTATCTATACTAATAATAGTATATGGAAGAAACAGGAAACACTGATATAGCAATAGTGTTGGGAGACATTATACAAATAACTGCAGACGATGATGAAATTAATGGATATACATTTATTGTTGAATATATAGATGAAACGATTTTGGATGTTGTCAGAGATGACGGTGAAAAAATTACACTGAATATGGATAAGGGTGTATTCACATCTGTCAATGTTACAGACATATTAATTATAAACAGGTCGGAAATGAAGGGGTATGCTAGACAGAATGGTCTTGTACCTGGTGCATCCATATCTATAATGTTTGATAATGGATATAAAATTAAAGGAGATATAATAGATCTCAAAGAGGATAGAATAGAAATAAACCTTGAAGATGAAAATATTTATATAGATTTTGGTTATAAAGGCATTCCAAAGGAATACCAGATTGCGGATATATCTATTACAGAAGACGACGAAGTCTCTGTACAAGACGAAGAAGTGGCGCAAGACGAAGCATTACAAGACGAAGCATTACAAGACGAAGCATTGCAAGACGAAGCATTGCAAGACGAAGCATTGCAAGACGAGGCATTGCAAGACGAGGCATTGCAAGACGAAGCATCATCGGTGAAAGACGATGCATTGCAAGGTGTTGCGCTGGAAACTGGACTCATTTTTGGAGATGTAATCGGGAAATTATCATATGAGGTTACGGCACCAATGGCAGAACGGATATTTGGAATTGATAAACAAACAACCGACATGCTTAATGGATTCTTATCTAAAATTCCTCCACATAAAAGGACACCAGATGTAATGGACGAGATAATGTCGATGATAGATAGGTATACTGAATTGAGGGACCAGTTCTCAAGCATAGATGACAATTATAATTTCAATATACCAGATGAAATAACTTCCTTACATAAACCATCAATAAATTCCATTTTAAATCTAGACAAGAAATTAATTTGGTGTCTGCCAGTAACAGACTATAAAAAGAAGATGTATCATACATTAGATCACGGGATTGATATATACAGAGATTTACACCAGAGTGATTTATCAGAAAGTCAAGGACTAATACTTGACACGATGGAAGCATATAAGTCAAATTCCGTACCAGATGGTATAAACAATCATCATTATAGAATAAGTAATATAGACAAGGAATTTAATCCATTGTATCCACCTGATAATGAGGTTCTTTATGTAAATGGAGTAAAAAACAATATATTCGCATTATCTGATACATCCGGTGACTTCATGTCAAACAATATGGCATATGATGTGATATCTGCATCTAAATTCGTAGGTAACGAATATGTAACTAAGTTAACCACACGAGAGTTATCAAAAATAAGGGGAGAAACTCATATTACATTACGAGATATCGTTCCATCCGATGTAATGTACATAAAATCTATGATTACGTTACCAATGTCGATAATTCCAGTGTCAAATGTTACATCGGGTCATGCAAGCATATTGAACAAGTCTAACCTTGACGAGGTTTCTATAAATTATTGGAAGATATTCAATGATAATACAGAAATAGACACGATCGATGTAACGGACGCGTATACTGCAGATAATAATATGGAAACAATAAGACATTTTAGATTACCAGATGGATTTAGTAGTGGTTTACCACCTTTTGGTATTTTTTTGGATAGTGTAATTCCATCGACTTCTAATATTATCAGAAACTATTCTGCATTTACGTTCAATAATACATTATGTGGTATTGTGAGACAATTAGAACCATTTATGATACAAATGCAAGATATAAATTATAATCATTATACATCCCTGAAAGAATTGACAAGCAGATTCAATGATAAATTTAAACAAAAATATGCAAAACGTCGGAATGTGTATTATGCGATACCAAACGAACGCAATATGAGACTAAATCGGTTCTACTCGTTGATATTCCACACTGCAATTGAAATATCCGATTCATATCCATTCATAAATCGCACCCCAATAACATCGGAACTCTACGCAAAAATGATGAATATCGACGACGCGCGGTCATACCATAGTTTAATCCGATTGATGAACTCTGAGTTGTATATAGGTCCTGGTGCAAATACGGATGAAATGATTGTAACTGTTCCAAATTCTATACCAAAGAGCGAGGTATGCGACAGAATATTATCGAAAACGTATGATAATGTTTCAGAACTTGAGACTGACAACGGAATAGTGACGTACTATGACAAACAATACGATTCTACATTGTATGAGGTGACGGATGAGTACCACAATGAATTAGAAGTATTGCCATCACAAGAAGAACGAAATGAATTTATTTATACTAAATTGATAAGTGATTACAAATTATCCCCCGAAGATGCAATTAGAGAGACGAAACATATTGCTGAAGGGCGCAAAATGGTATCAGTTGGGGACTATGCAGTCGTCAAATCTCAAACTGATGGGAACACATATTATAAACGAACAACCGAACTGATGTGGGAACAAGACGATGAATTGAGTGGCGATGACGTTTCATTTTGTAACGTATCATCAAAATGCATATCCATAAAGGGTAAATGCATGGATGCTAGTAAAGCGCCTGACATCATAGATGGTATGCCACAATCAGATAATGCACAGACAAACCCAATTGATATGATCTACCCTGTAAAATCTGCAGAAGAATTAACCAGTATTATCAGTTTAAACATAACAATGGCAAGGATTGCGAGTGAACAGAAAGTAAGGAACAGATTGAAGTATGACACTGGTATAAGTGTAACTAGAAACGATTCTATTACTAAATCAGTTCTACCTAAAGGATGGACAATGAGATATTCCAGGGTGTCATCTAAATTCTACTATTATAACAGAGAACTAAATGTATCACAAGTTGAGCGTCCAGTGTCAACCACAGAGTCTATTTTCGTAAAGAGGGAAGAATCCCCATATGCAATGTTAAGAGATGAAATTATTGCACAAACTGATTTCTCAAAAAAACAAAGCAACATTGTAAAATTTTCGTCAAAATATGCAAGACCATCAAGAGGTGACGAGGACCCATACTGGTTTTATTGTAACAAGTCAAATATCAAATTAATTCCGGTATTTATGGTGAAACTGGCGGATGCATATACAACGGGTGGTGACTATGACTATATGTTGAGAGTCATTTCTTCAGAACAGGGTGTAATTAGTGGAAATGGTGGTCACATTGTAGACAAATACAGTGGGTATATCATCATGTCACAACCATTTGATACGTCGGATAGTTACAATGACGATGGGTTCAAAGAGATAACCCGATCCATTATGGAGAAGGACATAGGTGAGGTCATAATGGAAGGACCGCGACAAGAGGTATATGGTTCAAGAGAGGAGTTACAAATTACAAACATAATAAAAATACTTTTAAAATCTATGTCGATTGTACTACCAGAAGACCGAATTCATTCCGTACTTTTAGACTCTATGAAATTATTATCAGATGTAGATACTACATTGAGAATCCAGGCAAATAAAAGTGAGGTTGCAAAACAGAAACGATCGGCACTCTACAACAAATCAATGGTAATTATAACCTTATCCTATCTTCACATTTACATACAGACCACTATTCCCACCATCAAATCCAAGGCGTCCTATCCAGGATGTAAATCATCCTTTGGTGGTTATCCGACCCATCCAGATGAAGCGAATATTGGAATTGAGTACATATCGTGTATTGCAAACAACCTGAAAAGTCAGATTGATCCATGGAGTGGAATAGCAAAAATGAGTAGAAAAAGTATTTCTGACAATATTCACGGAATGATAGATAAATTCATACTACCGCATCATAAGATTAAGGAAATGATTGAATCGAAACTACACTACCAGGACATTGATGACGTAGAACCAAGTGATATTGAATTAAATAGTCTCTCTACATTCCTTCCACCATTGGTAGAAACGCACACCAAACCGATAGATGCAGTGCCGCGTGCATTTGTTGATGATATTACACAAGGAAGTGTTTCAAGTCTGGATAAAGTATATATATTAAAATCAAAACTAATCCAAATTGCGGGTATCGTGCGTGAAAAAATACAAGGAATAGTACATCGTGATATAACCAAAAATAATCCAGTGCTTGTAAACCATATGGGTGAACCTTATAATCAAAATGCGTGTTGTTACAGTAATACTACCCCAAATGAATATTTCACGAATGAGTCATCTGATGTAAAGAAATATCTAGAAATGTCTCTCTTTATTACTGAAGTAAATGAACAATTTAGAAAATCGAATAAACCTGTTATGATTTTTGACGATACAAATACACGCCGAATATTAAAGAAAATAGATGTTACCACAATACCGATTGAGACTATATATGGATTTATTATTAGTCGATGTAGGTATGATACGGATGCTATATTGCCTCCACAATTAAACGGAATATGTCTTCCTCGTCCTCCGGATTACGATCCATACTCTACATTATCCGAAAAGATTGAGAAACTGAGATCGAGTGGACACGATTATAACGAAGATACGATGCGTCAAGTATCTGTGAAAACAACTACTTATAATAAGGTGAATTTAAATGAAACTGCACGAAAAAATAGATTAATGCATATATTACGCGAAATAAGTGAGAATGATAATAAAATGTATCCATCTGAACTTCTGAAAACTATGTATAATTTGTTTGATCCTAAAATGGCAGACAAATATGAGAATAATGTACGTACCGCCAAGGATTATCTCAGTAGACAAATAAAACAATTAACCGATAAATTGGTATCTATATTGTCAGATAGTGGGTTATCCAGAAGAGAATTAAATAAAATCATGTCGTGTCTGCACTCATTATTTAAATTTCCTGATACTGGTACCGGGATGATTGTTGATATACCAACTGAGACCAATGTGAGACAACTTGAATTCACAAAATCAATCATTGAGGATATATCTATTATATTACCTCATATTGTATTGAATAATGGGGTTGTTGACTACTCGTCTATAAAACCCCCAAAACATTGGAAACTTTCGGGGAGACACGTCGATGATTTTGTCTCTATGATAAGAAAATACTATGAACCAATGTCATCCTTTTATACAGATGAATTATTTTCTGAAGTATTGACTGACTATATAGAGGAATCTAAAGATGTTTACAGATTCATTAGTTCAATGACATATCGATCGTCAGTTGAATATGATACTGATGTGATGGATCCGACTATAACTATGATGATGTCTAAATATAGCACCATCGTTTTACTGTTGCGACTAAATGAACTGGCGCATTTGAAAGGTGATAGTGGTGCATTTTCAGATAAACATAAAATAATAGATATGACATCAAGATATACAATAAAATTATTAAATATGGTATGCCATAATAAGGAATCCATTGATTACAATTATGAATCGCTAATGTCTCGCATACGGCGCGCAAAGGAGAAAGAGAAAGACATTATTACAGACTATCTAAAAGATATGAGCGAGGACGCCAGAAAAGTTGAGAAGGTATTCAAACAATATAAATTAGGTAAATGGTCATTGGGTGAACAGAAAGGTTATCGGGAATATCAAGGTGATATGTACGATAAAGAAAGAGATGAAATGGATGAACAATTGCAACGCGAGATAACCAATGGGACAACCGATGTCATATCAAAACTAAATAGTGATATTTACAGCAGTGACGATCTAGCGAGAATACAGGAAGATATGGAAAATAATGATTTATCGAAATTAGGTGAAGATAATGACAATGCAGGCGAAGAATCTGATGAAGATTGATTCTCTACATTTTAAATTTATAGAGTGTTTTATTTAGTATGTAAACAGATAATCCGAAAAATGCACTAATTACCATATATCCACGTGTCGTGGGAGTAGAATCGGAACCATGAAAAGACGGGATAATTTTATATATATAATTCTTGGTCTTGGTTGACTGAAATATAAAATAAACAATAGAAATAACGATGGGTAAACCAAATTCATCTATAATATAATCAATAGAGTCTTGATTCTTGGCATTAACATTGACATTGGTTTGTATGTCATACAATGACTGATGTTGTTTGATATAATCTTCAGTTGAAGCGTCTGGTATATAATTGGGAACAATTTCTTTGTCTTGAACAACATGATTAGTTGTTATTGGTATATCTTTCGTCGGAAGTTCCAATAATCCAGACCGACTCGCCTGTTGTACATCTGATACGACATTGTTTATTTCTTTATTGGGGTCATATTCATATTTTTGATTAGATTGTGGTGCGTTGCGTAATAGATCTTGTCCACCTGGATTAGGTAACGAGTTTATATCGGTAGTACCAATCGAAGACATATGAAATAATACGATTATATTATTTCATTGTATATACGCATTATAAACTATTTGGTGACTACATTTGAAATAACTCGTGGGTCCGATATTTGTATTTCCATTGATGTTTCATTGTACCTTTTTTGAATTAATACATTATCATCTGGGTCATATAACGGGTTGCCCTTTTCAGGACTTGTATAATTATATGTAGTTACATAAGTGAGATCTCTTATTGCATTGGCGGTTGGAACTATGTCGGAATTATATAATGTAATAATGTCGTGAATCCCTGGAACACCCTCTTTGTGTTTCGATATTTTATCTGATACTACCGATAACAATTGAGATAATTCCGTCTGTTTTTCCTTAATTGAACCTGTATTTCTACGGTTTGTGATTCTATCATGAAGATCATTCTGTAACTCCGACCTGTATGTAGAAATACCGTTATACATCTCAATGATATCATCGATGTCTGATATGTCACTATCATCATATATGTGCATTAATTTTCTTCTTATAATATCTTTACGGGTTTCAATGAATTCAGCATTTGTTTCATTGAATGTATCTCTTATATTTTCACTCATCCCTCGAATGATTTCTATATGAAATCTACATGGTTTACTTGCACCACATATTGCAGTCAACTTGTTTTTACTCTGTGTGAAAATAGCACCGCCTTTTTGTTTACATACAGGACACGTTTTTACACGTTTGTCTCTATTTCTGGTCTCATAATGATTCTTTAATGCATAGAAATTTCTGAATGCGCTATTTAATTCTTCGTTCATATATAACATTCATATTTTACTATTTGAAAGTGTCATTAACTCTGGGTGATTATTCCATGTTTCCTTTCTATTGGACAAATATTTTACTTTATCCTGTATATATGTGTATTTTTCGATATTTGCCTTTATCATATCTTCTGGCGAAGGTTTGTTTATTCTTGTGACATAAAGGAAGAGACCAATACACATTGTAAGAAATATAATCATTTTAGTATTAAATGATACGTAATTATCGTGAACAAGTATATTATTATATTCTTTAAGTCTCTGATTCATAACTAGTTTGATACATGGTTCAACCAAATTGCACTTATTCATAATAAATAGAATTATATTTCTATTTATTATTATTCATATATATTAATGCCAACAACGGTTATATTGCTTTTTGTAACTATCGTATATTTTATATTTGGTGAGGAATTAACCCCCTTTAAACGACCTAATGTTCCCACCAATATCCCACCCGAAATAATCACATATATTCCGGTACTGGTTTTTGTACAGTATGTGATGAACCAGTTAACTCTTAATTCATGTAACTCAAAAGATAAAATATTTACCATTATGATTACAACATTCTTAACTTTGACTGTGTTATTTGGTATGTATGGACTATTAATTCAGTTCCCGGGGTGGTTGACACCATTTGCAAATACGTTTGGATATAGTATTGGAATATTATATGGATTAGAAAATGTCATTAGGTCCGTGTTTAAAAAAGAGAGTGATGTTGATGATACAGGAGACTTAAAGGAGATATTGGTGAATATGACAACTGATCCAACTCTTATATATAATGAAATTGACGTTGAAAATTTCAGCGATTTTATTGCTAAAATGAATCCGATTATTATATCTGGCGACGAATCCAACAAACTTAGTCCGATATACAAATTAAAAGAACTTGTAATTATTAAATATAAAGCATCTGTGTACTTATGGTTCTTGTTAGTTGGATTGGTTTCATTCTCTATCACCAATAATTATATATTATCACAAGATTGTAAACCCGACAAGAAAGAATAGCGCTACGTATATACGTAAATATACCTCACTGATATATACGTTATGATTGCCAATAATATAGAAACAAACCATAAAGGTATCGGGGTTTTATTCTTATAACCTACACCAAAGTCTCGTAATGTACCATCATCTTTGTATATCAATACCGGTTTGTACATTACGATAATCCCATATATAACCAA
>Ga0181563_10000134_pt1 | contig 61670 bp, 46 predicted proteins | sample 011ome_25_FD_133759 | JGI IMG/M metagenome (GOLD analysis project Ga0181563, IMG submission 133759) | Coastal salt marsh microbial communities from the Groves Creek Marsh, Skidaway Island, Georgia - 011512CT metaG (megahit assembly) | ecosystem: Environmental > Aquatic > Marine > Intertidal...
AACCCCGGCATGAGCTCCATCTCATGCGTTGGGAATGCCGTGGAAGCGTTGACTCGAGCACTGGCAGTCGAGATGGCGCCTAGAAGAATTAATGTGGTCGCACCCGGATTGATCAGCACCGGCATGTTCGATCGACTGGGCGATCAAAAGGCTGCGGCACTAGCGCAGATGACCCAGCACTTACCTATTCCCCGCCCCGGATTATCCATGGAGGTTGCAAGCGCCATACTGCTGACCTTAACCAACGGCTATATGACTGGCACTACTCTGGATGTTGACGGTGGCACTTTGCTGCCATAGGCCAGCTGACACCGCAGATAAGCACTCATTGCGGCTGCAGGTAAAGGCTCGCTATAGTAGTAACCCTGAACGTAATCACAGTCGCAGCTGCGGAGAAATTGCAGTTGCTCTGTCGTCTCTACACCTTCGGCAAGTACCTTTAAATTGAGGTTATGGCCCAGGTCAATAATTGCTCGGGTTATCTCTCTGTCATCAGTATTGATGGCGATGTCCTGAATAAAAGATTGGTCGATTTTCAGCGTATTGAGGGGCAATCGTTTCAAATACGCCAGTGAGGAATGTCCCGTACCAAAGTCGTCGATACTGACGGTTAATCCCAGATCTCGTAGCGCCTGGAGCATCAAAATATTCTGTTCGATATTTTGCATGGCGACACCCTCGGTAATTTCGACGCCAAGCATCAGCGGAGAAATATCTGTTTCTAGAATAATATCCTGCACCGTACGCACCAGATCGCTTTCAAACTGCTTCGCGGAGAGGTTGACTGCTACCTGAAAACCACCAAAGCCTTGTTCACTCCAATTACGAATCTGTCGACAGACAGAGCGCAAAACCAGCCTACCCAGTGGCCTTATCAAACCTGTCTGCTCCGCGATAGGAATAAAGTCGCCCGGTGCCACCAGACCACGCGCTGGATGCTGCCAACGTAGGAGTGCTTCAAGACTCACCATTTTTTCTGTACGGCAATCGACAATCGGCTGATAGTAAACCTCGAAGTCTTCATCATTAAGTGCTTGCTGCATATGACTCTTGAGTCGAATGAAATTTAACGCTGTCTCGTGCATGTGTGTGTCAAACATCATGTAGGAACCCTTCGCACCACGCTTGGCTCGATGGAGCGCAGTATCCGCATCACGAATTATTGCATCCGGTGTTTGGTAGCCCTCGTGGTACAGTACAATTCCGATGCTTGACGATAGTTCCAGCGAATTATTGCCGATGACCAGCGATGGCATAATCGCTTGCTGAAGCTGCTGACAAGCCTCGATAGCACCGCTAGCCGTATTAACTGGATCCAGTAGAACCGCAAAGAGGTCACCACTGAAGCGCGACACAGTATCCTCTGGGCGTACCTGCGTGCTTATCCGCCGAGCGATCTCGCGCAGCACCTGATCACCATGATCGTGACCCAGCCCTTCGTTGATGACGCTAAAACCATCTAGACCGACAAACGCTACAGCAAAGGTGTCTTGGTCAGCTTGTCGTCTGCGGTACAAAGCGCTTTTCAAATGATCCAGGAACAATAATCGGTTTGGCAAACCCGTGAGCGAATCATAAAACGCGTTACGGCGAATTTCCTCCTCGTAAAGCAACTGCTGATGGAGATCTCGCAACGTGATAACTATGAGTCCTGGGTCGTTGTTCAGTTGAATATTAACAGCGATTTCGACGGGAGTGATGCCACCGTCTGCGGCTTGTATCAAGTGGCGCAGGCGCAGACTCGGCTGCTGTGGCTGATCCATAGCCAGTTTTGTAAGGTCGAGCACCGACTCACCAGGTGCGAATGGCAACAAGACTAAGACTTCAAAAAGGCTACTGGCTTGAGCTTCCTGTTGACACCAGCCCGTCAGTTTTTGGGCGACTGGGTTGATAAATAAAATCTGGCCGTCGCTCTGAGCGGCAATCACGCCATCACTGACATTTGACAAGGTCGCATCCAGACGACGACGGGATTCCGAGAGGTCTTTCTCCGCTCTGTGTTTATACAAGGCAATTTCTATGTTGATTTCAAGCTCACGATTATCGAACGGCTTAAGCACATAACCATAAGGCTCTGAGACTTTAGCTCGCTCGAGGGTCGCCTCATTGGAATAGGCGGTACAAAAAATCACTGGCACATCATACTGACTGCGGATTTCAATCGCCGCCTGGATTCCGTCGATGTCATCTCTGAGGTTTATGTCCATCAGCACCAGGTCAGGGCGCAGAAGCAGGGCTTTTGCAATTGCCTCTGCGCCTCTCGTGGCTATTGCCAACACCTCATATCCCATACGTGTCAGTCGCGCCTTAATATCTCTGGCGACCAGGACTTCGTCCTCAACGACTAATAATCTTTTCGTCGGCACACTTCACCTTTCGCGGAAAAGATATTTCAAAACAGGCACCCTGAGTCCCATCTACTTTGATCAGGCCATCCAGCTGCTGGGTCAAAATCGATACTATCTCCATGCCCATGGATGTGGCGACATTGAGATCGAACCCCACTGGCAGCCCTATGCCATCGTCACCGATCCGCAGAACATAGCGGCAGTCAACCTGAGCAAAATCGACATATACTAGGCCCTGCCCCTGGCGTCCAACAAACCCATGTTTCAGAGAGTTTGAAATCAGCTCATTAATAATCAATCCGCAGGGTACGGCTGAATCAATATCTAACGAGACCCTATCGACGTTAATATCAAGACTGACTACAACATCAGGCACCTCGTAGAAACGACAGAGGCTATTGGCAAGCATTCGAGTATAATCTTCGAAGTCGATTTCAAGCAGATCCTCCGACTGATAGAGATTTTCATGAATTAGTGCCATAGACTTGATGCGCTGCTGACTCTCGCCCAGCAATGCCGAGAAGCGCTCGTTGCCGTTGGCCTCTGCCTGAATATTCAGCAGACTGGATATCACTTGCATATTATTCTTAACTCGGTGATGCACTTCCTTGAGGAGCAGCTCCTTCTCGGCAAGAGAATTCGCCAGCTCAAGCTGAACTAGTTTGTTTTCCGAAATTTCATGTTCAAGGGCTTTGGTTCTTTCAGCCACCAGAAATTCAAGATTGCGCCTATGGTCCTCCAGCTCTGCTTCCGTGCGTTTTCGCTGGGTGACGTCGCGAGCTATGCTCACATACGCTGTCTCGTTGTCGCTGGCATCACGTACTGCCGCAATCGTCACATCGGTGGTGATATCAAGCAGCCCTTTTTTTGACTTGACCTCGCCGTGCCAACGCCCGTCGGCGCGCAAGCCACGGTCGGCTCTGACAGCGTCACTCGCATCAGCAAATAGCAACGCCAGGATTGAGCTGCCCTCCGCGTCTTTAGGTTTTTTGCCCAGTATTCGCACAATCGCATTATTGGCGTACATCAGCTTCTTGTTCGCATCTGCGATCAAAACGCAGTCGCTGGCCTCTTCAAGTGACTCTAGATAGAGCTGCAAGCGCGCGTTGTAACGCTTCTCTGCCTCGCGCCGCAGACGGCGCGCATTAGCGCTCTGCAATTGATAAAAACCTGTTAACAGAATCAGCAAATAGAAACCATAGGCCCACCAGGTCGCCCAAATCGGCGGCAAAACTCTCAGTCTTATCTCAGCCGGGCTTGTATTCCACACGCCATCACTGTTAGACCCCTTTACCCTGAAGGTATACTCCCCAGGATCCAGGTTGGTATAGGTTACCTGCCGCCTGTCATTGCTCGACATCCAGTCTCGATTAAAGCCTTCCAGTATATAGGTGAACCGGTTTTTGCTCGGCGCGGTGAAATCCATCGCACTAAATTCAAATCCGATCATATAGTCGTTGTGCGCCAACTCAATTTCTGCAACTCGTGTAATTGGCTGATCAAACTTTTGCGTCACATTAAATTTTGAAAACTGGGTAATGCGAACTGAAGGCACATAGGTGTTGCCGATGATTTGCTCGGGGTCGAACGCATTGAAACCATTATTCCCACCAAATAAAAAACTACCGTCTTTGAGCTTCAGAAAGGCACCGCTGTTGAAGTCATAACTTTGTAAACCGTGACGCGTGTCATAAATCGTGAACTTGCCGGTCTCAGGTTCAAGGACGCTGATGCCTTTACCGCCGCTAATCCAAAACTTACCCTTTTTATCTTCCAGAATGCCGTAGATCGCATCACTGGCCAGACCTTCGGCCTTGCTATAGCGAGTGAAAGCTCCCGTGTCAGCATCAAACACATTCAATCCGCGATCGCGAGTGCCGACCAGCATGGATCCGTTCACTGCAAGCAGAGATATGACATTGTCACTACTGAGACTGCCGGGATCATCAGGGTTGTGGGACAGGCTACGAGTGTTGCCTGTTTCAGGATCCAGAATAGTGACACCCCCCCCATCAGTTGCGATCCATAGAGACCCATCAGCAGCCTCAGCTATCGCCAGAGCACGCAGGTCTCGAAACGTACCGGCAGTATCACCAGGCTTCGGATAACGCTGAAACCTGCCCTCGCCCAGATAAAGATTGAGCCCGCCACCATAGGTGGTTAGCCATAGCCTGTGCTGAGAGTCTACATAGATATGGCTGATCGCATTTGAACTGAGCGAGGACGGGTCGTTGGGATCGTGAGCGAAACTGCCTATCACCACGCCATCCTTAACCAGAGTAATGCCACCGGCCATGCTACCTACCCATAAAATATCATCGTAAAACCTCAACGACATGACCAATTGATTGTTCAAACCCAGCTGAAGATTCGAGAAATCGACAAACGCCTGACGAGTTTTATCCCACTTATTTAATCCCTCAAAGGTACCAATCCAGATATCCCCTTGCGCAGACTCTGCGAATGAGGTGATCGAGTTACTCGATAGGCGAATATCACGGACCGCATTTTCCAAAAAGTGTGCGACATTCTTGGTTCGAGAATTCCACTTACTCACACCATTAAAAGTGCCTACCCAGATCACGCCCCCCTGGTCCTGATATAGTTCAAAGACCGTGTTGTCGCTGATGCTATGAATGTCGGTCGGATCGACGATGTAGCGATGAAAACGCTCCGTGGCCTTGTCGAACAGATGCAACCCACTATCACTTCCAACCCAGATATCTCCATCCTGATCCTTTAGCAATGAACGGGTTCGCCTAAACGATGTATCCTCGATTCGCTTCGCCGTTTCGGTATAGGTGTTAAAGATTGAGATACCACCGTTGAAAGTCGCCAACCACAGCTCACCCGGCTCGACCTCGAGAATAAATCGAATGTAATTGTCGCTGATGCTAGTTGGGTCGTCAGGATTTGCTTCATAATGGGCAAAAGTTTGGCCTGTTTCGTCAAAACGATTCAGACCACCCAACTCAGTCGCCACCCAGATTTTTCCCGACAAGTCTTCATAGATAGCTCTGACACTGCCTTTGCTGAGACTCTGTGAATTCTGATGGTCATGATGGAAATGGACCATTCGACCATCGGTATCCATGCGTACCAGTCCAGTACTGGTACCTATCCAGATCCGCCCCTTTGTGTCCTCAAACAGAACGAAAACTGCACCATGGTCTTTATCAGGTTCTCCAGTCGAAACCTGGTCCAGAGAGATCGACTCAAAGTTATCTTCCGCTGCTCGAAATCGATTCAGTCCAGCGTCGGTACCGACCCAAAGATGCCCCTTAGAATCGCTCAACAGGTCCCAGATAGAATCGTGGGATACTGATTGAGGATCATCTGGCAAATGGTAGTAGGTACTGAACTTGTAGCCATCGTAACGATTCAAGCCTTCCTGGGTACCCATCCAGATAAAGCCATCTTGATCCTGGGTTATTGCGCTGACGCCGGCATGGGACAAACCATCGCCTGTCCCTAGCCGATCGAATATGACATTGCGATAATCAGCAAGTCGAACCTCGCCTGCCAAGGCACCTTGCATCCAGCAAGCTAAACACAGGACCAAAAGCAGACAACAGAATGCCGGCCCGGCAGCCTCAAAGGTGCGGCATTGCGGCTTTGATTTATACAACTTTTGCTGCGAAAGGAAACACTTTTCGGTCACTCTGGAGTGACCCACTTATTGATTTCAACCGCTGGCGAAATCAATGAGCCAGTATTTTCCAGAGTATTCATGTTCCAGATGTAGCCGGTATTGTTCGAATTGCGCATATTCCAGATGTAGCCAGCTTGTGTCGCATCAAACATGTTCCAGATATAACCGGTGTTGTTCGGATCCCCCATATTCCAGATATAACCTGTGTTTTCTGTACCGGTCATGTTCCAAATGTATCCGGCATTATTCGAAATATTGTCGTTCAATACATTGTCGTTCTGCGCCATAGAGCTATTGTTGGAATCACCCATGTTCCATATGTAGCCATTTTCTATCAGGCTAACCATATTCCATAGATAACCGTTGCTTGCAAAATCACTCATATTCCAGATGTAACCATTCTGCTCGAGTGCACTCATGTTCCAGATATATCCCATATTCCAGATATATCCCATATTCCAGATATAGCCCATATTCCAGATATAACCGTCGGTGTTCGCCGTGTCGTTCACATTCCAGATGTAACCTTCCGTGGTCGTCATATAGAAGTTACCGTCCCCATCGACATTTGCGGGACCTCCAAAGTGGGCAATACCTTGCAGATCCTGGTCTATGTCGAGCCCTAAGTTGACGCAGCCCGAAGCTGAACTGTGAACCGCACTCCAGGCGTTGATCAAACCGGCACCCTGCTGAAACAGGCTGTAAGCGAGACGACCATCGTCCTTGATAGCCGCCTGGGCTGACGCCATCAAGCGACATTTAAGGTCATCAGGATTCAAGTCTGGATGCACCTGCAGCATCAGCGCAGCGACTCCACTCACGACGGCTGCCGCCTGGGAGGTGCCAGACATCAAAAAGTAGGAGTATCCGTCATGCCACTCGGGATGCTCGCTGGCGATCGTCGTCTTGAGGGCCATTTCACCCATCATATGCCCACCGGGAGCGGTGATCTCAGGTTTAACAAAACCCTCCAGCGTGGGTCCTGCAGACGAAAAGGTCGCCAGATAATCATCACTCAGGTCATCGGGCGTGTAGTGATCGGTCATCGCACCTACGGTCACGACATAGGGCACGTTGGCGGGGACGCCGATCGTCATGGGATCAGGGCCACTGTTACCCGCTGACACTATGACAGCGATGCCAGCACGCCAGGCTGCCATCACCGCCAAATTTAGCGGATCTTGCCAATAGTGTGACAGGGGCGTGCCGCTGAATGACAGATTTAGCACACGGATGTTGTACTCATCCTGGTGAGCGATGACAAAAGCAATGGCGCGGATCACCGTCAGGTAGTTACCTGCGCCCTGCTCATCAAAGGCGCGCACTATCACCAAATCAGCATCCGGCGCTATGCCGTGATAACTCCCGGGCTTTTCGCCCTGCAAATTCACCGTCTTGCGCGAACTGGCCAAAACACTGGTTATATGCGTCCCGTGGCCATTTTCATCCTGCATAGATCCGGTGGTTTGGTGCTTCATGGCATCGTAATAGGCCTTAATCCTGGGTTGCCGATCAGTTGTCAAAGTCAGCGATTTGTTCGACCAAAGCCCCGTGTCGATTATGGCGACCCCCACACCCTTGCCAGTAACGCCTTGAACATGCAGCAGGTCTGCGTCCACCAAAGAGGGGAAAAAAGTATCTCGTCGCCGGCCCTGCATGGGTAGGCTTGACTTGGTGGCATATTCAACGGTCAGGCCACCATCAAACTCGATGGCAACGGTATAGTCATCCGGTCGCCGTACAGCGGGCGCGGCGAACGCCAGCGTCAGTACTGCGATCTTCTTGGCCTTGAGATGGCCGCTCACCTGTATCGGCAGGTCTTCGCTTAATTCGCTGAGCGCCACTGATTCTCCATCCAGCAATATATCCGTTAAGACGCCATTTTCTTCCGGCCAATTAAGGGTCAGCTGTGCCAGCTGAAGCTTATTACGGCCAAGATTTTGCAGCGGCAGGCTGACCTGATGACCCTTGATATCAAGCTCAGACCCCACCTTGACAGCATCGGTCAAAGCCGCCGTTTGAAGATCCCGGTTAGCCGAGATACTCAACACATTGGCGTGCGATTTTAACCGCTGAAACTGAGCTGGATTCAGCCTCACGACAACCGTATTCATCATGGCGAAAGCCTCAGTCACAGGCACGCCCATCGACTGAAGCTGGACCTCGAGTGCTCTCAGGTCACGAGCGACAATGATAAATTGCTGCGAGTCGGCCCTTTTCGAGTCCCGCTTATCATCACTGACGAACTGTTGACTCAGTGGGTAGCGCTCAGGTAAGTCAAGTCCAGATCCGTCGATCACAGGGGCTCGCGCGATAACGGGCCCTGCGTTGAAGGGCACTGAGAAGCCCTGTTGTAACAGGCCCCGCTGTTTGAATTGATTCCACAGGTAGCGGGCGGAAGATCTACCATCTACACCTTCATTTGGCGCGGGGCTTGCTTCCCCGTCCTCACCCCAGAGATAACGGGCATAAAGTTCATCAAGGTTGGCTTCGCGAGGTTCCTTGGCATTTCTCCAGAGAAACCCGGCCAGCCACTCATCCCGCAATGCGGGCCTAGCAAGGGGGCCAGAAAGGGGGCCAGAAAGTGCAGATTCGAAGCTACTCAAATCTGGCAGCCTGTCTTTTAGCTCACTTGGCTGATTTGGCTTATCTGGCAGTGGCAACTGCGGCTCGAAATACCCATTTACTGAAGCTGCATAGGCTGTATAGGCTGGGCCTTTGGCACTCTGGGCGGCGACTGGTGCATTCACCACCACAAGCAACCCACAAAGCGCCCGCGTAAGCGTTTTCCAACTCGACATCATCACCTTCGTTACCTCTTCGCCAAAACTTGATCATTCTCAACAACCCGGCGCCTGGATTGATCCTCATTTAGACAGCACAATCTATGCCAACCAGTTGTATTTCAGCAGGTGACTGTATTTATTGTGTTTTTCTTTTCACCCAAGAAAAAAAGAAAATAATGGCGAGAAAATAATGAGCAGCCTGGCGATTTTTACTCGCCATAATTTTCATCATCGGCAATTTGCGGCGAATTCGACCGCAGCCGTCTGTAGGTAGGCAAAGAAACGCCCTGCAGCAATGCCGCATCTTTGCGACTGATCGGGCGAGACTCCAATTCATTCATCAAAGCCTGAGCAACCAACTCCAGTAACGGTTTCTGCAGACTCAGGGCAAGTTCAGTCAAACTATCCATCAGCGGTATTACTGAAGGCCAACCTGCCGGACGCCGGGTTTCGGCTGTGTCATAGACTTCACGTATGCGGGCAACCTTACGTCTCAAAGTTGACTCAGGAATGCCAAGGGACTGAGCAGCTCGATTGGTCACGTCCCCATTTGACGCTAGACAGGCCAGAATCAAATCCTCTTCCAGCCAAGCGCCCAAGGGCGGCAGCTTCTCAGGGTTAGCAAGGCACAAGGTCACCAGATTTTTCATCCAGCCGGACAGGACCTCTGCACCCAGGGTCTCTTCTCTTTGGGCAGCCGTCGGCGCAAGATTCAGCGAACTCTGCTTAGTGTTAGGAAATAGCCCCAGATGGATCGAATTGACCTGAGAGTCCTTACACAGGATCACTCCACGATTGATCACATTGACCAGTTCTCGAATATTGCCTGGCCAGCGGTAATCACTCAGCGCTTGCTCCGCCTCTTCAGTAAAGCCGCTGATCCGCTTAGCGTAGCGCTGTGCATAGACTTTCAGATAATGATCTGCCAGCAGCGGTATATCAGCGGGTCGATCCCGTAAGGCCGGCGATTCTATGGCAAAAACATTTAAACGGTAAAATAGGTCTTCGCGGAATTCACCCCTGTCCACCAGGCCTTTGAGATCCTTATTGGTCGCCGCCAGGATTCTTGTGTCTATCGTCTCATAAACTTTGCTCCCTACCGCAACGATTTGCCTATCCTGAACATAACGCAACAATTTAACCTGCATCTCCAGTGACAGCTCACCTACCTCGTCCAGCAGGACTGTGCCACCCTGGGCTTCCTTCAGCCGACCAGAGAAATGCTTTTCGGCACCGGTAAAGGCCCCTTTGACATGGCCGAACAACTCGCTTTCCATCAAGCTGCCAACCACGGCCCCACAATCAACTATGATGAAAGGTTTGTCCGCTCGCGGGCTCATTTCGTGGATGGTTCTGGCCAACAATTCCTTGCCAGTACCTGACTCGCCGGTGATCAACACAGTCGCGTCGGTGGGTGCAACCAGGCGACAGCTTTCGATGAGTTCACGCATCTGCGGTGATTGGTAGATCAAGGCACTGGTGCTGACCGGCTCCTCATCTTCAGCGGGATGCTCGAATCTCCTTAAGCCAGTCGCGAAGTAGTTAATCAGGTTGGCAAGAAAATCCAGCTCGGCTGCATCCAAAGGCGCTTTGGCCTTGAGATACAAGCAGTGGCGCGATGACACGGGCAGCACAAAGGTGGCGTCAAAATGCACTGCCTTACGCTTGTGCAGGACTTCAGTAACTCGGAGTAAATCAGACTCGTTGAAGTCGAGGTCAGCAAGGCTCTTAAAGTGACCCTTTTGTAAAGCGCCACCCAAGGATTCTATCGAATGCGCCTGAGAGCGCAAAACCGCAACTTCAACCAACTCGAAGGACTCTAACAGGTGTTGACAGAAGAGATTGCTCATCTCCTGAGCACTAGCCGCCTTCATGACCAGACTCATTAAATTCCAGAGCAACACGACATTGTGGTAACCCCGGCGTTTCGCCGCCTGATTTTCACCCTTCGCTGTTAGCTTTTCCGATGCATCACTCCAGGCGATGACTCGATCACCGCCAGACTCCTGCGCCACATTGAGCGCCCAATTCGCACGACGAAACAACTCAAAGGGCTGCTGATCACCCGCATCGGCTTGTGCCAGACCAATGGAAAAGCTCAGACCAGTAGGTTCAAATCGACTGGCATTGAGGGTCTGCAAGACCGTCTGAGCAATGTTCTTGCCGGCTGCAAGATTAGTATAGGGCAAGCAAACAGACACTTGAGCATCGCCCAGAACGCTTACCAGATCGGTGGCGCGCAACACCTGATTTAAACGTTGCGCCACGACCTCCAACAGGACCCTGCTCTCGCTGACATCCAAAGGGCGAGTCTGACCAGCGATTGATCCCGACACCTGGACAGCGATTGCTAACTGACACATGGTCGATTCACTTGGACCCAATTGCTCAGGACCCAAGCTGGAGAGCAATTGTCGAGGCGTCGGCAAAGCCTCCAAGTGATGCCCCAGCTCAGACAGCTCTCGCAATATCAAGACACCACCAGGCAACATCGGGCCGACAATACCATCAACCAGACGTGCTAGTCCGCCTGGTAAATTGAGAATAAACGCCGGCAGCTTGCTCACCTCGCTGCTATTCAGCGCAGAGGTTATTCGCACATGGACTGACGAGCCCACCGGTAGAGAGAACACGCTATGCCATTGTTGACCAATGACTTGCGTCTGCTCGACAGCCAGCAGACGCTGCGCGTCAGCATTAATCTGACTCACTCGTCCAGCCGCATCGACAAATACTAAGGCATTGCCGATGCAAGCCAAGGCGTTTTGAAGTAATTGCTGAGTTTCCCGCAGCTCACGCTCAATATTGAAGTTGTACATCGCCAGATCAATGGCTATCTGCAACTCTCGATGGTCTACTGGCTTGATGATAAAACCGTATGGCGTGACCGCCTTAGCCCGTGAAACGGTTTCCTCGTCGGAATAGGCTGTCAGAAACACGACCGGCACCTGCCGCTCCTGCTGAATGGCAAGTGCCATATCAATGCCGTCTTCGCCATTTTTCAAATGGATGTCTGTGAGTAACAGATCGGGCAGCGTCTCTCTGGCCAGGTTTAAAGCTTCACTGCCATAGGCAACCCCCACCACGTCATAACCCATACGCTGCAAGCGTCCTTTAAGTTCATGGGCAACTAGGGCTTCGTCCTCAATGATCAATATTCTATGCTTGGGGTTAGACATGCTTGACGCTACTTCTAATGCTTACTGCTTACTGCTTACTGCTGCTTCTACTACTTATTGCTACTTGCTTCTACTACTTATTGCTACTTGCTTCTACTACTTATTGCTACTTATTGCTGGCAGGTGATACTGGCAGGTGATACTGGCAGGTGATACTAGCAGGTGATAAAAGCTCAAGGCGAAGCAGCGCACTGAAACTGCGGCTACTTCGCTTGCAATTTTCATATGACCGCCAGCCTATACCAAGGTTCGCGGTCAAATCCAGATGCATTAGACGGAAGGTTGCCAAACGCTTTTTTTATCTGGCTAAAAGCCGTCAGACCTGCGAGCGTTTAGCTTCACGACGCCGCGCATGCAGGACTGGCTCAGTATAGCCATTGGGCTGGGATACGCCCTTGAAGACCAGGTCACAGGCTGCCTGAAAGGCGATACTGCGATCGAATTCGGGCGCCATGGGTCGATAAAGCCCATCATTTGCATTTTGCTTATCTACGACTGCCGCCATCCGCTTTAATGTCTCCATCACTTGTGCCTCACTGCAGACGCCATGTCGCAACCAATTAGCAATATGCTGGCTGGAAATACGCAAAGTCGCGCGATCTTCCATCAGGCCGACGTTATTGATATCCGGCACTTTTGAGCAGCCAACACCCTGATCGATCCAGCGGACCACATAGCCAAGAATACCCTGCGCATTGTTATCGAGCTCCGCCTGAACTTCTCCGCCGGAGAGATTCGTGCCGGCCAGCACCGGAATCGTCAAGAGTGAATCCATACTGGCTCGCGCCCTCGCTTTTAGTTCATCCTGCCGACTTCGAACATTCACCATGTGATAGTGCATCACATGCAACGAGGCGGCTGTCGGCGATGGTACCCAGGCTGTGTTCGCGCCTGCCATCGGGTGCCCGATTTTAGCACTCATCATCTCCGCCATCTCATCCGGCATCGCCCACATGCCTTTGCCTATCTGCGCCTTGCCCTGCAAGCCAGCCGCCAGACCGACATCCACATTCCAGTCCTCATAGGCTTGAATCCATGGCTGTTGTTTCATCAGGGTTTTCCGGACCATGGCGCCCGCTTCCATACTGGTATGGATTTCATCGCCTGTGCGATCGAGAAAGCCGGTATTGATAAAGATCACCCGCTCCCTGGCTGCACGAATACAGGCCTTGAGGTTCAAGGTGGTGCGCCGTTCTTCATCCATAATACCGACTTTCAAGGTATTCCGAGGCAGACCCAGCACCGACTCTATCTGCGCAAAAAGCTCAAGGGTAAACTCAACTTCGGCCGGACCGTGCATTTTTGGTTTGACAATGTAAATGCTGCCACAGCGCGAATTACGTAAGGAACCCGTGCCCAGAATGTCGTGCATGGCTGCCAGACTCGTGACCAGACCGTCCATTATGCCTTCCGGGATTTCTTCACCCCGATAAAGCACCGCGTCAGTTGTCATCAAATGACCAACGTTTCGCACCAGCAGCAGGCTTCGGCCCTGAAGAACCAGTTCTCCACCGGCCGCTGCGGTATAGACGCGATCAGGGTTCAGTGCTCGACGAACCAGCACATCTCCTTTGCTGAACTCCTCGGCGAGATCCCCTTTCATCAAGCCCAACCAATTTCGGTAGACAACGCATTTGTCATCAGCGTCTACAGCCGCCACTGAGTCCTCACAGTCTTGAATCGTCGAGATGGCAGACTCCATCAGTATATCTTTAACACCCGCCTTGTCGGTCTTACCGATAGGGTCGTTAGGATCTATCTGAATCTCAAGATGCAGCCCGTTATGCTTCAATAGCAGACCCTTTGGGTCAGCAGGCTTACCCGAATAACCCGCAAACTGCGATGGATCTGCCAGACCCGTGACCTTGCCATTCGCCAGCGTCACAACCATGGCGCCGGACTGAACTTCATATCGGGTCACGTCCTGATATCGACCCGTTGCCAGTGGCAGGTGGTCATTCAAGAAATTGGCGGCATATTCAATCACTCTAGCGCCTCTGACCGGGTTATAGCCTCGCCCCCTTTCGGCACCATCTGTCTCAGGAATCACATCAGTACCGTAGAGTGCATCATACAGACTGCCCCAGCGGGCATTGGCTGCATTCAGCGCATACCGGGCGTTCATAACTGGCACCACCAGCTGCGGTCCAGCCAGCAAAGCGATTTCCTCATCAACGTTTTCGGTTTCAATCTCGAAGTCATCACCCTCATCCAGCAGGTACCCGATCTGTTGCAAAAACTGTCGATACCTTTGTGCATCATGGGGCTTGGTGCTATTGACCTGATGCCAGTGATCAAGCTTCGCCTGCAAGTCATCGCGAATCGCCAGAAGCTCACGATTACGGGGTATCAGGGCGGCCAGAATCTGCTCGAACCCCTGCCAGAAAGCCGCTGGTTCAACGCCGGTGCCGGGCATTATTTCCCCATTCACCAGATCAAACAGGACCTTTTCAATGGCCAGATTTCCAATTGAGATTCGTTCACCCATGATATTCCTTTCTCTAACTGTCATTTTACGCGAGCCGACATGCTACTAGAAATTGACGTTTTCGTCATGCTCGACTTGGGCTAGCCCCAGAAGTCGAGCAGTCAAGGCCAATACGCCCCCCCCTGCGAACCTAATGCGCACCACCTAGCCAGACTGACCAAATGGAGGCATACTCTTTGCGCCCGTCGCCTGACACTCAGACGCAGGCCCTACTTTCAAATTATCGTTTGATGGATTGCACCGAATCATGCTGGAAACTCACCTAGATATTGATACACCTGGCGGCGCGATGAATACCTTCATCACTTGCCCCGACGAAAACGGTCCACATCCGGTGGTGCTGTTCCTGATGGACGCGCCGGGAAAACGCGAAGAACTCCACGACATGGCACGACGTATTGCCACAGCCGGTTATTACGTGATGTTACCAAACCTGTACTATCGCCGGACTCGTGAGTTCGTTATCGATGGAACTCCGAGCAGCCGAACGGTTATGTTTGAGCATATGAACAGCCTGAGCAATGCCATGGTGGTTGACGACTGTCGAGCCCTGCTGGCTTATGCTGATCGTGACAGGCACGCTCGAGGGGGGCACTGTGGAGTTGTCGGCTACTGCATGAGCGGCTCATTCGTGTTTGCGGCTGCCGCCCAACTCGCCGACCGAGTAAGAGCCAGCGCCTCCATACACGGCGTTCGCCTAATGACTGAAGCAGTCGATTCACCGCACCTGGCGGCAAATCAGATTAAAGGAGAAATCTACTTCGGCTGCGCAGAGACAGACGACTGGGCACCACCGGCGATGATAGAAGCACTGGACAACTATCTGGACAGCACAGGCATTCAGTATCGCATCGAGTGGTATCCGGGGACTCATCATGGTTTTGTTTTTCCTCAACGGGGCGCCATTTATGATAAACCTTCAGCGGAGCGTCACTGGGAGCGACTATTGAGTTTATTCAAGCGCAACCTGACTTAGGCGAATGGACGAGAAAATGGTCGCGGAGGAAACAGTGGGTATGAACCGCTACGCATTACTCTTCATTTTCATCACTGTTCTGCTGGACGCGATCGGTTTTGGCATTATCATGCCCGTCCTGCCCGGACTGTTGATGGAGGTTTCTGGCGGAGATTTGTCTGCATCAGTGCGCTATGGCGGCCTGCTGATGTTCTGCTTTGCCGTGACCCAATTTTTCTTCTCACCGATCCTTGGCAATCTGTCCGATCACTTAGGGCGGCGACCGGTATTGTTGTTCTCCTTGTTCGTCATGGGCACTAATTACCTGATTATGAGCATGGCTGAATCTCTTGCCGTACTTTTCATCGGTCGCATCATTTCTGGCATTGGCGCCTCGACCATGAGCACTTGTAATGCCTACGTCGCTGACGTCACTCCGCCTGATCAACGGGCACAAAATTTCGGCTTGATCGGTGCAGCGTTTGGCATGGGATTTGTTATAGGCCCGGTGATTGGTGGATTCCTCGGCGAGTACGGCTCGCGAATGCCGTTTATCGCCGCGGCACTCCTGTCCTTTGCCAGCATGCTGTTTGGCTATCTGGTCTTGAAAGAATCCTTGCCGCCGAAGCGTCGTCGTCACTTTCAACTCGCCCGCGCCAATCCCTTGGGCACACTACTGCAAATGCGCCAATTTCCGGTCGTGATAGGCATGCTAGGCGTTATGTTTCTCTACAACATGGGTCATCATGTACTGCCAGCTACCTGGAGCTTTTTCGCTATTGAAAAATTCGAGTGGTCACCACGGGAAATCGGCTATTCCTTGGGTTTTATCGGTATTCTTATGGTGGCAGTACAGGGGTTTTTCATCCGTTGGGTACTACCTCGAACTGGCCTGCGCTACGCGGGCATCATAGGCATGACATTTACGATTGTGGCATTCACAGGTTACGCAACGGCGAATTCCGTCTGGATGATCTATGTCGTTATGCTCCCAGGTGCACTCGGCGCACTGGCCGGACCCGCAATGCAGGGGATTGCCTCAAGCCAGGTGGGCGAATCACAACAAGGAGAGTTGCAGGGTGGACTGTCGAGTATGATGAGCCTGACTTCGATTATCAGCCCGCTTCTCATGACCCAAACCTTCGGGTACTTCACGTCGAGCCAGGCACCAGTTTACTTTCCTGGCGCCGCCTTTCTGCTTGCGGGCGCACTCACGGTTGGCAGTCTGATGCTGTTTATTCGCGCAACCCGCGGAATTGAGGCTACGACCACAAGTATCAGGCCCTAACCAGCCGGCAATCACGAGGGCGCCGTGGCTTACCGGCGCTGATTTAGTGCTATGCTTTGCAATCGATAGCAAAGCGGCTCTTCAAGATGATAAACCCGTTCGCGCCAACCATGGATTCAGATGCCGGGTCGGCACTCTACTCCTACAGTGCCGTGACACTTCGCCACCTGCTGGCCACTAAGCAAATTTCAGCGGTCGAACTGCTTGATGCTTACCTGACGCGCATCGACCAGTTGAATCCGCGCATCAACGCGATTGTTACTCTGGTACCTGACCATGCTCGGCAGCTTGCGCTGAAAGTCGATCAGAAAATCGCTAGAGGTGAAGATCCGGGCTTGCTCGCAGGACTGCCGGTGGCCCACAAGGACCTGGCAGAGACTCAAGGTATTCGAACGACATTTGGGTCACGTCTATTTGCAGAGCATATTCCCCAACGAAACGCCCTCTTCGTTCAACGTATGTTGAATGCGGGCGCAGTGACGCTGGGAAAAACCAACACGCCGGAATTTGGGGCAGGATCGCAGACATTTAATGCCGTCTTCGGCACCACCCTTAATCCCTACGATCTGACCAAAACCCCGGGGGGCAGCTCGGGCGGTGCAGCTGCGGCGTTAGCAGCGCGAATGGTCGCGCTGGCGGACGGTAGCGATATGGGCGGATCCCTGCGTAACCCGGCGAGCTTTTGTAATGTCGTCGGCTTTCGACCTTCGCCTGGCAGAGTGCCTACTTACCCCAGTGATATGGGCTGGTTCAACGTGCCAGTCGTAGGCCCTATGGCACGTACGGTGGAAGACTGTGCACTGCTGTTGGCTGCAATCGCCGGGCCGGACCCTCGTGTACCCATTGCCTTGAATGCACCCGGCACAGATTTTCTGGCGCCCCTCAACCGAGATTTTAAAGGTGTCAGGATAGGCTTCAGTACAGATTTTAGTGGGCAACTACCCGTCTCAGCCGCTGTTCGGCAAGTCATCAGTAACAGCGCCGGCGTCTTTGAATCTGTCGGCTGCAGCCTCAATGAAGCCTGCCCGGATTTCACGGATGCCGACCTGGTATTCAAGACCTTGCGGGCCTGGTCCATGGCTGCGGCGCATGGTGCTCGACTTGGACAGCATCGAGACCTCTATAAAAACAGTCTGATCTGGAACATTGAGCAGGGCATTGGCCTGAGCGGGGCGGATATTGCGACCGCTGAACAAATGCGGACTCGATTGTTTTTACGAGTGAGCGCCTATATGGAGGACGTTGAGTTCCTGGTTTTGCCCGTAAGCCAGGTCACCCCCTTCAATGCCAGTCTGGAACATCCTACTGAAATTGAAGATGTTGTCATGGAAACCTATATCGACTGGATGAAGTCCTGCTATTATCTGTCGTCAATTGGATTGCCCTGCATCTCAGTGCCCTGCGGCTTCACACCGCAGGGTCTACCTGTAGGTGTACAGATTGTCGGTCGACATCAGGCTGACCTCAGCGTCCTGCAATTGGCTTATAGCTTTCAACAAGCAACTCACCACTGGCGGACTCTGCCCGCTTTGGATTAATTAATGTCTGCCACCAATACCTTTGTGACTCACCTTGAATGCAGCGAGACCGGCAAGGCTTACGCGCCAGATCGCCTACACAACCTGTCTGATGCAGGCAAGCCTTTGCTGGTCCGTTACGATCTGGATGCTCTGGCCCGATCAATCAGTAAGGAAACTTTGCAGTCGCGTGCGCCAGAGCTATGGCGCTACAGAGAGTTTTTACCCGTGCGCCAGGATGACAACATCGTTCGATTGGGCGAGGTGATGACACCTATCCTGGAGTCCCCTTATCTGCAACGTCAATTGGGCATGTCCTGTGTCATGATCAAGGACGAGGGCCGCTTGCCTACCGGTTCTTTCAAAGCGCGGGGAGTCGCGCTCGCCGTATCCATGGCGAAGGAACTGGGCGTGACCAGAATGGCCATGCCGACCAACGGCAATGCCGGAGCAGCCCTGGCCGCCTACGGCAGTCGCGCCGGCATCGAAAGCTTTATCTTTTGTCCCGACGATACACCACAGGTCAATGTCAATGAGATCAGCTTCCAGGGTGCTCATGTCTGGAAAGTAAATGGTCTGATCAACGACTGCGGCAAGATTGTTGCTGCCGGCAAGGCCGATATGCAGTGGTATGATGTCTCGACGCTGAAAGAGCCCTATCGAATCGAGGGAAAAAAGACGATGGGACTGGAGCTGGCGGAACAACTTCACTGGCAGTTGCCTGATGTCATTCTTTACCCGACTGGCGGCGGCACCGGCCTGATCGGTATGTGGAAGGCTTTTGATGAGCTTGAGGCCATAGGTTGGATCGGTTCGAAACGGCCCAGAATGGTCGCGGTTCAGGCCAGCGGTTGCGCGCCTATCGTCAAGGCTTTTGAAGAAGGTCGTTCCCACGCCGAGCTCTGGACCAATGCCCACACCCAGGCGGCCGGCATTCGAGTTCCCGCGGCGATCGGCGACTTCCTGATTCTTGACGCGGTTCGTCAAAGCGGCGGATTTGCCTGCGCCGTAGATGATGATGCCATTCTCGATATGCAAGCTCGGCTTGCTCGACAGGATGGTTTGCTGCTTTGCCCTGAAGGCGCTGCCACAGCAGCCGCCCTGGCCCAGGAAATTACCACCGGCCGTATCGGCAAAGATGAGCGAGTACTGCTGTTCAACTGTGCCTCTGGCCTGAAATACCCTATGCCGCCCATCGAGCGACATCTCAACATCAACCAACCTATCGACTTTGCACAGCTGTTGGCTCACGCCTCGGCATAAACTGGCGCCATTAAAAGTCGATAAATGTGGTAACCGGCGCCAAATTAGCACTGAATCCTCTTTCGAAAAGCCGTATACTCACCCCGTTCCTTAGGGGTGGCATAGCCTGAGAATCCGCCTGAGCGGTAAACCCTAGAACCTGATCCGGTTAATACCGGCGTAGGAAAAGGTGCATCACACATCTCGCCAGACGTCTTTTTGATACCGGGTCTCCTACATTAACGTTGGAGAGACTCATGTTCAGCACGCACCGCAAGACCCTTGCAACTGACCCTTTCGGCTCGAGACGCCTGCTGGCTGGTCTTGTCACTCTGATCTGCTACGGATTCTTAGCCTTGGCGGTAAAAAGTGCTGAGCTTGAGGAAATTGTCATTACTGCCGATTATCGGGGCATTACAGAAGGTGATTTTCCGGCCAGCATCAGCGTCCTATCCAGCGACTTGATTCGAGACCGGGCGGCTCAGCATTTCGAGGAAGTGATCAATAGCATTCCAAATTTCAATGTTTCTGGGGGCACCGGCCGCAGCCGTTTCTTTCAGATTCGCGGTATCGGCGAACGCAGCCAATTCGTTGAGCCCATCAATCCTTCGGTGGGCCTGCTGATAGACAACGTCGACTATAGTGGCGCCGGTTCCGTGGCGACCATGATGGACATAGATCAGATCGAAGTCCTGCGCGGGCCACAGGGCACTCGGTATGGTGCCAATGCGCTGGCCGGCTTGATCAATATCAAAACTAGAGACCCGGAATCCGAATACGCCAGCAGCCTGAAGGCGAGTCTCGGTGACTATGCCCATCAAACCCTGGGTTTCACCGCCACGGGACCTATCACCGCACTCAGCAGCTTTCGCCTGGCGGCAGAGACTCATCAAAGTGACGGCTACTATACCAACCGTTTCCTCAATCGGGATGATGTCAACCAAAGAGACGAGACCAGCCTGAGAGGCAAGTTGCAACTGATCTCCGCGCCTGAGTCGCAGAACCGCTGGAAGATGCTACTGACTCTGGCGAGCACCAGAATTGATGATGGCTATGATGCCTTTACTCTGGATAACTCCCGTACCACCTTGTCTGATCAGCCAGGCCATGACCGGCAGGAATCCACATCCCTGGCCATAGACAGCACGCTGCAATTGGCAACTGTCGACCTGCAGTTACTGGCCAGCATGGCCAATACTGACAGCGAGTACGGTTATGACGAGGACTGGACCTTCGTCGGCATTCATCCAGACGGCTACAGTTCCTTTGACAACTATCTTCGATCTCGCAACACTCAAAGCCTTGAGGCACGAATCATCTCAAAAGCACCCATCCATACAGGTCAGCTCAGCACTGATTGGATGGGCGGTATCTACTCGCTGCGAACCCAGGAAGACTTGACCCGCTTCTATACCTACGACTCAGACTTTCAAAGCGACTTCGACTTCAGCAACCTTGCGATGTTTACTCAGCTGGATACAGCGTTCAGCGAACAGTGGCAGCTAAGCACTGGCCTGCGGGTCGAACGACGAAACGCCAGCTACTCGGACTCTCGAGCTGTCACCTTTGATCCGCAGGAGACCTTCTGGGGCGGACGACTTGCACTGCAGTACTTTCCATACGAGCGAAAAATGCTGTATCTGAGCCTGTCGCGGGGGTATAAAGCCGGCGGCTTCAACACAGATGGCTCACTTGATGCTGACCTGCGTCAATTCAAGGCTGAGTACCTGATCGAATGGGAACTGGGCGCCAAGCTCAGTCTTGCCGAAGACACTCTGCAACTGAAAGCCGCTGTCTTTTATGATCAGCGTCGAGACCAACAGGTCAAGAGTTCACAGCTGCGGGTCAGAGCTAACAACAGTACTGAGTTTGTAGAATATCTGGGGAACGCCGCGCACGGCACCAATCGCGGCCTGGAACTGGAAAGTCGCTGGTTGGCTACTGACAAGCTCACCCTGTTTGCCAACATCGGTCTCCTGCAAGCCAGATTCGACGAGTTCGTGAACGAGGCAGGGGACAATCTTGCTGGCCGAGATCAGGCCCAGGCTCCTTCTTATACCTTTAACCTGGGCGCCAACATCGATAGTGGCCCCTGGCATACCCGTGTTTCTCTGGACGGCAAGGACGAGTTCTATTTCTCGGACAGACATAACCTGAAAAGCACAGCCTATAGGCTCTTAAACGGTAATGTCAGCTATATTCAGCGCAGCTGGCGGCTGAGTCTGTGGGGCCGGAATTTGACCAACAAAGATTACACTATCCGTGGATTTGGCAGCTTTGGTAACGACCCTAGAAAGGGGTACATTACCGAGCCTTACGTTCAATATGGCGAACCCCGCATGATAGGTATTGATATCGAGTACGAGCTATGATTGATTCGCAGCAGCTACTAAGTTCAATTGATATCAGCCTGTATCCACTGGCAGATGACTACGTACCCGCGGTGGCCGACTTCATTCGAAGAATCAGCAACTATCCGGCTGTTACTGTTCGACGCAACGACCTAAGCACACAATTGTTTGGCGACTTCGATCTCATCATGGATCTACTCAAGGTCGAGATTCGCCACAGCTGGCACCATTGGGGCGAGGGTGTGTTCGCGATCAAGTTTCTTGCCGGCGATCGTCAGGGGCTGAGGGACCTGTAAATGCTGCAAACCCTGCTGGAACAATTGCTGCAAAATAGTGGCCTCGAACTCATCGCAGTCGCCTTGGCCGTGCTTTACCTTTTGCTCGCCGTGAAAGAAAACCTTTATTGCTGGCATGCTGCTTTTTTTTCAACTCTGATTTTTCTCTACCTGTTCTGGCAAGTGCAACTCTATATGGAGTCAGCGCTTCAGGTGTTTTACCTGTTCATGGCAATTTATGGCTGGTGGCAATGGCGGCGGATCCATGCCGACGACAAGCAACTGAAAATACAGCGCTGGTCTCGGTCACGTCATGGATTGATTATTGGCGCCGTATTGGTGCTGAGTGGTGCCTCGGGGTTGAGCCTCACTCATTATACGAATGCGCAGTTACCTTATCTTGACGCGTTCACTACCTGGGCCAGCATCGCAGCAACCTATATGGTGACCCAGAAGGTCCTCGAAAACTGGGCCTACTGGCTTATGATCGACACTGTCTCTATCTACCTGTACCTGGACAGAGCACTGTATTTCACCGCCTTACTGTTTTTGATCTATATCCTGATTATCGGTTACGGCTGGTACCGCTGGCAGCAGCGCTATGCACAACAAGCAGTCGCGCCCTGACATAAGGGTCGATAAAAGACCTGATTCAATCCGCCGTCAAACCAGGCAACCGCCTATCAGCTGTGCCCTTTTGGCTTGCAGTTTGATTTAATGCCGTATTCTTTCATTCAAGGGGGTTGTCAGATGCAGGATCTATTTTCTATCAGAGGCAAAGTTGCTCTGGTCACAGGTGGCTCACGGGGCATTGGCGAGATGATCGCCGCTGGATTTTTAGCCCATGGTGCCAAGGTCTATATCAGCTCACGCAAGGCTGATGCCTGCAATGCCACTGCCCAGCGCCTCATGGCGCAATTCGGTGGTGAGTGCATCTCAATGCCGGCCAATCTGGCGGAAGTCGATAGCATTCAGGCATTTGCTCGGGATCTTGCCAGCCGTGAGTCGCAACTCGATATACTGGTGAACAACGCCGGCGTCTCTTGGGGTGCAAGTCTGGATGAATTTCCCGAGGTCGGTTGGGACAAGGTCATGGACACGAATGTCAAAGGGGTCTTCTTTCTGACTCAGAAACTGCTGCCTCTGCTTCGACAGTCCGGGACAGCCGAGGATCCGGCTCGAGTGATTAATATCGGCTCTATCGACGGCCTCAAAACGCCGGCTTTCGAGACATTTTCCTATGGCCCATCCAAGGCGGCGGTTCATCACTTGACTCGCGTGCTGGCGGCTCACCTGACTAAACAGCATATTATTTGCAACGCCATAGCACCGGGCCCCTTTCCAACCTGGATGCTGAGTACCGGCGTCGGCGGTGGCGGTGATACTGACATTGACTGGAGCAGCGTTGGCAAGGGCAATCCGCGGGGTCGAGTAGGCACGATGGAAGACATTGCCGGGCTGGCGATTTTTCTCAGTTCACGAGCCGGCGCCTATACCGTTGGAGAGGTTATCACCTGTGACGGCGGCGCAACCTACGCCCGTTAATACACCAATGCCGATCAACGTCATGTGTCCCATAGCGCCTGTGGCTCGAAGGTGTTGTGGGATACGAACGAAGCTACTCGTTGAGGCATCGCGTATTTAAGTGGTTCGCGGAAAAGGGTACTCAGCACCTTCGGGCAAATCCACTTCAAAAGTATTCAACGACATGCAGACCATGGTGTAAAAGCCCGCGACATTGATAATCTCGGCGACACCCCGTTCACCAAACAGTGTAACGGCTGCCCGAAAGGTCTCATCACTGACATGACGCCGAGTCTGCAACTCATAGCAAACCGCATAGGTCAGCTGGTCTCCCGCATCATCAAATACCGGTAATTCTCGAGCCTTAATGGCCGCGATAACAGAGTCCGGCAGACCCGCCTGCCGCGCCATGGGTTCGTGGGCGTACCACTCAAACTGCGCCTGCCAATCAGCACCGACCATCAGGATGGCAAGTTCAATATAACGTCGGTCAACAACCGTTCGAAACCGGAACATTCCACCGAGGCCATTCAGCCGGTTGCCCATCTCCGGACTCAGTACCCAGACATCGAAAGGCCCGCCGATATGGCCATCAACCACACCCTTGCGACCTTTCGCAATCTTGTCAAACAGCACTTTTTCTTCCTCGGTAAATTCTGCGTAACTGCGTCTGGTGAGTCGTGACATCATCTGCTCCTGTCGAGTCTTTCGACTAACATGACAGATCAGCGACAGTCAGGTCAAGGAGAGGTGGCTAGTCGCCTGCTGTTGCAGAAGGCTGGCAAATACAAAAAGCTGGCAAATACAAAAGGCTGACAAGAGGGATCCTATATCCAGGAGGAGAGTTAGCATTGAGTAGTCTAGTTGCTTCAAGGCTGCTGTTCACCTTAAGCACCAGGCGTGTGACTACCAGCGACCTGATGCGAAGACAGAAACAGTTATCACACCGTGAAATGAAAATCGAATAGCCGTTTTAAGTAGCCTTATCTATGGGGGCTTTTTTTAACGACTATTCGACTTAGCGTGTTAAGTCTCTGAATCACTGAGTCACACTTCTCGCACTTCTCGCACTTCTCACACTTCTCACACTTCTCACACTTCTCACACTTAAAGTCCGGAGGCTTACTCGCACCAACTTGCTCGCCTTAACTTGCTCATATCAATAGGTCCGAGGTGGCCCACCATATTCACATTATTCGATTTTAATCTGGTGACGTTTTTCCACTTCAGATTTCTTGATGATCACTTCCAGCAGCCCGTTCTTAAACTTCGCAGAGACGACTTCCGCGCCTTCGGCTGCCGGCAGCGCAACGGTTCGCGAGAATTTGCCTTCGACGATTTCCTTGCGATAGTACTCATCATTCTCATCGACTTCGACTTTACTCTTTTCACCCTTGATCGTCAGCGAATGATTTGACATGGTCACTTCCAAATCTTTTTTGTCGACACCAGGAATCTCGGCGCGAACAATGATCTGGTCATCTCGTTCAATGACATCGACGATGGGCATCTTACTTTCGAACTGCATGAGCTCGCGAAAGGGCATGAGTTTTCTCGACCATAAGGATGGAAAATCCTCGTCAAACAACCGGTCAAACATATCAAAGGTCGAGGGGTATCGACGTACTGCCGGGACTTGTACCGCTTTTTTGGACTCTGATTTTAGTACTGGATTTGCCATAAGATATCCTCCTTGATATCAGTCTGGTGACGCCTACTGGAGCGCCCATTATCAAGCCAATCCACCCAGCGATCCTGATGCATATCAAGGGCCGTGGACTTTTTCGCGAAATCTATCCCGCGTGCATATCAATAAAAACCCCGCATCAGCGGGGTTCAAATCAATAAAAAGAAAGGCAACCTGGCTTGAGCTACGCGCCTATTGTGGTGGAAAACCCACAATAATCTGATCGACCATACGTCCCACTTGCTGGTCAGAAAAATTCCTCTGGGTTAGCACTGAGGTGCGCCAGCCACGCCAAATCAAACGATCCTGGGCCCTATCGACCAGATCGATAATCAACACGGCTTCTTCGTAGGATTCAACATCGGGTGTCGCGAAATGTATCGAATGCCGCCAAAAATTATCATAGCTATGGTAGCCAAGCCCTATGTCATAACCTATTGCGCGTATCCTGTCTTTACTGGTGGTGTGATAGGTGACCAGCATATCCGGGTTTGCCGAGTCTTCGACATAACCTCGCGCGATCAAGGCACTCACAGCCGCCCGCCGCACGCGCTCCTCCATAATTTCACTATCCAGAATAGGGTCCTCTACTTCCTGTGCCGCTTTCGCAACCCAAGCAAAACTTCGATATTGCGAGAAATCCACGCCCTCAACATACTCACTGTGGGGCGTTGTCGCGCAGGCATTAAGTAGCAATATTCCGGCGAGCAGGGCCATGCGCCCCATCGCCGTTGAGCCTGCTGCTAACACCTTACTCATTTTTAAATTGAACGGTAGCTTAGTCATAGATGCCATAGAGTTTATCCTTTTGTTGATACCGTTGAATTAAGAATTATTTCAAGCGTTACGTGCTAAGGCATCGAGCGTCTTGACCTGCATCAACTCGACGTTTTAATCTGGATTTGCGGCTGTAAACGCTGACATTAGGCTTCGCGATCTTTCAGCCCATTCCTCTCGCCCCTGTTTGACGGATCCCGGGGAACGAGTCATTCAAGCGTTCCAAGAAGTGAGGTCTATGGTAAATCAGCACTGGATAGTTGGCAAGACACGCATCACTCGCATCGAAGAGCTCGTCGGACCCATGTTCGTCGCCGAGCAATTTCTGCCCGACTATGACTCACATGTCGTCGCGCATCATCGAGATTGGTTGTATCCAAACCACATAGATCCTGTGTCGGGCAAGTTGGTCGCCAGCATGCACTCCTGGCTCATTGAGACGCCCGACCATAACATCCTGATCGACACCTGTATTGGCAATCACAAGGAGCGCCTGCCCATTCGTGACTGGCACCACCTGCAAACACCCTGGCTGCTGAAACTCAAGGCCACTGGGATGGAACCAGAGGACATAGATTTTGTCATGTGTACTCATCTGCATGTGGATCATGTCGGCTGGAACACGCGGTTACAGGATGGTCAGTGGCTACCAACGTTTCCAAACGCCCGCTACCTGTTTTCAAAACAAGAATTTGATTTCTGGCAAGCGGAGCGCTCGACCTCGGCGACCGCGGGGTTCAATCGTGTTAACCAGCAGACTTTTGATGACAGTGTTTTGCCGATCATGCACCTTGCCCAGTTAATTGAAGGGGAACATGAGGTCATTGCGGACATGCTACGCATTATCCCCGCTCCAGGCCATACGCCGGGGAGCATTTTAATTGATCTGCAATCAGCGGGTGCTGGGGCTATATTCACGGGCGATGTCTGTCACCATCCGTTGCAAGTTTACCAGCCTGATTGGAATAGCGCTTACTGCCAAATACCTGAGCTGGCCCGCTCCACTCGCAAGCAAGTTCTTGCGCACTGCGCTGAACACAACACACTGATGCTGCCGGCACACTTTGGACCTGACTTTGCCGGCAAGGTCTCTGCTGATGGATCGGGTTTCAAGTTTACGTTTGCAACTCGATAACGCGTCTCCTGAGTTGGCTAACCAGAACCAGTTAGGTGCAAGGGTCGCTTTACTTAGGTCAAGTTCGGTCAAGTTCGGTCAAGTTCCGTTGACGAGAGTCTCCTTGTGACCTGGATAATCGTCAGCGACCTGAGACTCCGCCCAAGCTTTTAGTTTATAGTCAAACCAACACACCAGCAGGAAGTAAGTTATGACGCAGCAACTTTTTAATTTGAAGGGTCGAGTCGCACTGATTACCGGCGGCAACGGCGGCATTGGCCTTGGCATGGCTGAAGGGCTCGCTTCACAGGGCTGCGACGTTTGTATCTGGGGAACCAATCCCGCCAAAAATGCAGCAGCCCTGGACAGGCTCAAGTCATTTGGCACGCAAGTTTCAGCGATTCAATGCGACGTCGCGGACGCCACAGCCGTGGCCGCCAGTTTTGCCCGAACACTCGCTACCCACGGCCGGGTTGACGGGTGTTTCGCCAATGCGGGTATCGGCGGCCGAGGTACCGCTTTTGATGAGATGACTGACGCGGAATGGCATCGAATTATCGATGTCAATCTACATGGCGTGTTTCATACTTTTCGTGCCGCTGCTCGCCACATGCGAGAGCGTGCAGCCCAGGGCGACGCCTTTGGTCGACTGATAGGCACGGCGAGCCTTGCCGCTATTTCGGGCCAGGCCAGAGGCGAACACTATGCCGCCACAAAGGGCGGACTGGTGTCCATGATGAAGGCATTAGCGGTAGAGTATGCACGTTACGGCGTTACTGCCAATTCGATCCTGCCAGGATGGATAGAAACCGACATGACCGAAGGCGCGATGAGCAACCCGAAATTTGTCAGCAATGTCATGCAACGCATCCCCTCACGTCGCTGGGGCCAGGCAGCGGACTTTGCGGGTATTGCCGTTTATCTCATGAGCGCTGCGAGCAGCTACCACTCAGCGGACACTTTCTTGATCGACGGTGGTTACGCCGCTTTTTGATTCCATCGGTCAAACCGCACAACTGCTCAATAACCCGTGGAAAATCCCCGTTTTCCGCGGGCAGCCTTGCATGAACGACTTTCTTCCAGCGTTTCCCCGGCGATGTTTTCTGGTACAGAGGCAGAAAGCCGACAGCCTTCAATAACTGGCACCCATACCGGCTCGCACATCATTGTTCACACCATACTGAGGAATGGGGTAACGCAGACCGTTTTTAGACAAGGCCTCTAAGCCCGCAATAATCTTTGGCAGGTAAGCAGGCGGAATCGCCATCAGTAATTCATCCTCCATTACGCCACCGTATCTGCGCTCCGCGAAACAGGGAATAGAAAGACTGGGCTCGCCTGTCTGCAGGGCGCGACCCCAGGAATCCGCACAGGACGATTCACCCACGCAACCCCAGTTAAGCTTTTTGTAGCCGGTCCATTGCAAGCCATTAATAAATAAAATCATCTGCGCGGGAGTGGCGTAGATCAAACAAATATCGGGAGGATTGAGTCGTTCTGCTGCCAGTGGGCTGACCGCCATGGCTTCATACTGACCATAGGCCAGGACGCTCATTTCTGCCTGATGTTTGGCGGCATCTTCCGCTGTGCCGTACCAGACGCCGTGCATTCTGTTACCAGACAACCATTGCTCATCCCTTGGATGCAGACCAATGACGGTGCCGCACTGAGCACCTACCAGGTCCTCCATGGTAATCCCTACTGTCCAGCCATTACGACTGGCCTGACCCACAATCTGGTCCGTTGTGTGAATATCCTTCGGTCGTCGAATTTTTGGTACAGCCTCCATCTCGGCGCGAGTCTTGAACATCTTCATTCCAATCGGCGTGGTTCTAAGCCTGAGAAAACGGTTAAGATCATTGACCAATGCCGGCAGGTCAAGCTGAGTGAGATCTGAGGCGATCAGCGTCTCTGTCATGGGTTTCTCCTTCTTTACGACTATAGCTCTTTATTACGATAGCTCTTTATTACGATAGCCCTTTATTACAATAGCCTTTTATTACGACGATAACTGGCGTTTTGCACTGGCAACGGCTGCCAGGCGCGACTGTTTTCTATGCACCAATCTTTCAACCCGCGCGTGCAGTTTGGCATTCAGAGGCCAGGTCACACTCAAATACAGGGCCACGATAAAGAGCAGAGTGGGTACTATGGCATACAGAATACCCAGCCACATTAATTCGCTGGGTCCATTCTCAACTCGGGCTACAGCGGAATATCCCACAAAGCCCAGAATCGGCAGCGACAAACCGCCAACAGAGGCGGCACACTTGGTCATGAAACCCAATATCGCAAAATAGCTCGCCGGCCGTGAGCTACCAGACTTGATGGTATCCAGATCAACCACATCCGCGAGCATGGCCCTTGGTATATAGGCAAAAGCACCGAAACAAAACCCTTTAGCGGCAAACAGGACATAGAAGGGCGTGATATCACCATAGTCGAGCATGAAACAGGCCACTGATATCAAGCTCACCAACACCATGGCTCCAGCCAGTGCTTGATGCTTACCCATACGAGTGGCGATACGGTCCCAAATCGGGATTGCTGCCAGGCCAACGCCAAAATAGATAACGTACAAGCGGCCGACACTCGCGGCACCGATATAATCCTGAATGAAAAACAGGGACAGTGTATTGCGAAAATTTTCACCACTGGCAATCAGAAGCTCTATGACCAGCAAGCGGAAAAACAGCTTGTTCTTATACATGTTCTTCAGCGAGCTCAACAAGGGTACCTTCGGCGCATTAAAGTCCTGAACCTCTGGTACTCGCCAGATAACCAACATGGCAGTTACCGGCAGCAGTGTGACGATCACCCAGGAGAAGTTGCTGAGAACAAAACTGGCACTGTTGTCATGCCATAATTCCTCTGACAACAAGACAATCGCTGAGGCTGTCATCAGGCCAACCATGACATACTTTTCCCGGGCAGACTGGATCATGGTGCGTGTGTGATAATCTGCCGACAGTTCCATTCCCCAAGCCGCGTAGGGCAAGCCAAAAATTGTAGTAGAAGCCCGTAATAGCAGATAGAAAAAACCCAGATAGTAAACCGTCGCGCCCGGAGAAGGATTCAATAACATCCAGACCGCGATCGCATACAGAGGTACTCCCACTAACAACCAGGGTCGACGTCGACCCCATCGAGTCTGGAATCGATCGCTCATAAAACCCATCAGAGGATCGGTAACCGCATCAAATATGGCAGCAAAGAAAATCACGAGACCAATGAGGCTCAGTGAAAGACCCACCTCCGTAGAATAGAGACGGGGAATCCAGACGCTCAGAGGGTAACCAATAATGGCGAGCGGCAAACTGACCGAACCATAGATCCAGGCGGTGGATCGACTTAGCACCGGCTTCTTGGTGGTCTTCTCGGCGGGTATACTTGACACTCTTAGTCCCTCAATTGTCAACGGTCGTTACCCACCCAGACAAAGGGGTAACCCGTAAAGCTTTTATCTCAGGCTTACATCTGAGGCTTACATCTGAGGCTCACGGCCCCAAACTCGGTGGTAAAACAGACAATATCAAAAATCCCGCTACGCAAATCAAGCATTAGTTTGAAGGATGACACCATCGTCGCAACATTGTCGCTGCGAACAGCAGATTTCCAGCCGCAACTAGGACTCTGGACCCGGTTTTGGAAGGTTAGCCAAAACACAGACAATAAAAAGGCAGCCAGTGGCTGCCTTTTTAGACGATTTACTCTGTACCAGCTGTCCAGGTGTAAACTTTACATTTACACCCTTTTCGCCGAGTCGAGAATGACCCCAGGGTCAGTCAGTAACCAGGAAGGCTTGCATTTTTTCAAACGCCCGGACTTCTATTTGCCGAATCCGCTCCATTGAAACACCATATTTTTCTGCCATCTCTTTTAGCCCCGACTTACTGTCAGCCAGCCAGCGGCTTTCGACGATATCCCTTGAGCGAGCATCCAGCGAGTGAAGGGCCTGAACCAGACCGGTGGTATTGAGACTTTGCAGCTCTTCGTCCTCGGCTTGCCAGGCAGGGTCCATACTTTCACCGTGGGTGAGATAGGTCACAGGCCCCATCAGCATGTCATCGTCGCCATTGGCAGGCAGCTCAAAACTCTCATCGAAGCTGCCGAGACGGTTTTCCATCTCCAGAACTTCCTCGGGTTTGACCCCAAGGTCTGCCGCTACCTGTTGGACTTCGGCGTGATTGAACCATCCCAGGCGATCCTTTGCCTTGCGCAAATTAAAGAACAGTTTGCGCTGCGCCTTCGTCGTTGCCACCTTGACGATTTTCCAATTTTTGAGAATGTACTCATGAATCTCAGCCTTGATCCAATGGACGGCAAATGACACGAGACGCACGTCATGATCGAGACTGAATTTTTTGACGGACTTCATTAATCCGATATTGCCCTGCTGAATCAGGTCTTCCAGGGGCAGACCATAGCCGGTGTAGGAACGGGCTATGTAGGCGACGTAGCGCAGATGAGAGAGAACCAGTGTACGCGCAGCCTGAAGATCATCCTTTTCCTGAAAGTCAGCGAATAACGCGCGCTCTTCCTCTCGACTCAAAATCGGTATGCGCTGAACTGAATCCAGATAGCCTTGTAAGCTACCGGAACTGAGAATAGGCAACTGTTGGTCATAACGCATTACGCTCATGTAGGCCTCCTGGACAAAGTCATGCGATGGCAGATCGTTACCACTGAATAGTCGCTGCGAACTCTGCATTGTCGCTGCGAACTCTGCATTAGAGTGCGAACCGCTACTAAGTTCCCTTGATTGAGGTCAAGTTAAGGCTTTTCAAGGGCAGCAACACAGAAAATTTGATACTTATCAATAACCTTTGCGGCTGTGGCCATTCTGATCCAGTCTCGATACACTCTGGAACATGGGACCACAACAACCAAATGCACTACTCGAAAACCCAAACCAACTGAACCTGGTCTGCGTCGCTCGATATGAACGACTGATCAAGGCGAACATCGCCAGAGTCTGGGAAAATGTCAGGGACTGGGAGCACTTGCCCTGGTTACATTCCACCAGCTTCGATTTCGTCAGCCTCGATACCGAGGGCGACTGGGGTTGGCGAACCTGGTCGTCGCCCACGCATAATGCTCATGTTGAGCTCTGCATCGATCTGCCCCAACAGCGTTACGTGGCGCGGTCCTATCGAAATCAGACTCAGATCTCAGAAATCTGGACTACTCTGACTGAATCGGGCGAAAACACGCAAATTCTGGTGGAATTCCAGGTGCCGAATGTCAGCCCACAAGACCAGAACAAGGTCGGCCAACTGTTTCTCGACCTCTATCAAACCTTATGGGACGAAGACGAGGCGATGATGCAGGCCAGGCAGTTACAATTGACGCCCTTGGCACCCGGCCCGGCATCTGCGAATCTGGGGTCCGCTGCGACTTTTAAGCAGTCCCTGCCTCGACTCGTCAAGATTCGTTCTCAAACCTTTCGAATCAGCCTGGTGGCAGATGAGCCTGTGGTCTATTCGACGACCTGCCCTCACCTTCTCGGCCCCCTTAGTGAGGCTGACAGCTTAACCGGAGAAGTCAGCTGTCCATGGCATGGCTATCGCTTCGACGTTTTCACCGGCGCCTGTCTTGCGCCCGCCACCGCCAAGTGCCGGCTACGTCTAGCACCGAGTCTGCGGCTTGATCCCGTCAGCGGCGACATGCTACTTGGCGACGAGTAACTGGGATCTCAGTGGGATCCAGTGCTTTTAGACAAGTACTTTTAGACAAGTACTTTTAGACAAATCCCTCAACGAACACGCTAACCAAAAAAAACCGGACTTCTCGTCCGGCTTTTTTCAATTCAAACCCGTAAAAACAGGACTAGGTCAGATACACAGCCAAAACTGCCAAAAAGACGGTCAGTGCAATAAATCCGCCAAAGGTTAGCATCAGCGATCTCACGGTCTTGCTATCGTCTTCATTAAAAACGCTCATTCATTTTCTCCCGACAATAAATCATAGTGATCTGTTTAATCATAGTGATCTGGTTAATCATAGTGATCTGTCTAATCAAAATGATCTGTTGAATTTCCATTCACGGTTTACGCAACGCACCCTTCGGTCACCGCCTAGCCCCTAATCATGTCTCAAGCCACGAGAGATTGCCAGTACCGGTATGCTTAATATGCCCCGCTAGCGTCAGTCTGAACGACTCGTGGCGCTTGAAGGCATCCAGGTTAACGACTAGTCTCTTCAACTGCGGGCCGCGGTTCATGCCTTGCTGAGGACTAAGCTGCGCAGAATAAATAGCCGAGCGAGAGGAATGAAAGTAGCAGATATTAATTGGAGCACCTGGCAACCAGACCTGACTGCAACACTGTTGTTCGTTATCAAGCAAGACCAGGTGCTTCTGATACGCAAGAAGCGGGGACTTGGTGCCGGCAAAATTAACGGTCCCGGAGGTCATCTCGAGGCTGGTGAAACACCCAAAGCCTGCGCCATCAGAGAAACGCAAGAAGAGCTTCTGATAACGCCATTGAATGTCCAGGCCAGTGGCGAATTGTTCTTTCATGCGGAAGACATGCCCCGCATTCATGGCTACGTGTTTATCGCCACTGACTATAGAGGCACACCCACAGAAACCGCTGAGGCGATTCCCTTGTGGACGCCCATTGCTGACTTGCCGTTCGACGAGATGTGGGACGACGATCGCCTGTGGCTGCCAGCCGTATTGGCAGGTCGGGTCATTAAAGGTTGGTTTACGATTGCTGAAGAGCGCATGCTGGACTCGAAAATTCTGCTTTCCAGTGAAACGCAGAATCGCAAGTGAGCACTGGATCTAGAGCATTGGGTTTAAAGCCAGTCGCCGCGCTCCAGACAACGCCGCGCCTGGTTCCATCGGCGGTAGGCACAGGTGACTAAACACACCGGCCTCTTGATGCTGGTGGACTGAGCCGTTATGGTGAAGCCTTGCTAGATACTTCTCATTAGATACTTTTCACTACATGCTTTTCACTACATGCTTTTCACTAAATACTTTTCACTAAATACCTTAACAAACGACTAAAGGTTCCCATGGCAAAATTACAGGTCCACCAATTCCCATGCCTTTCTGACAACTATGGCTATCTGATTCACGATGCGGAATCCCAGCTGACAGCAGCGATCGATACGCCAGAAATCGAACCTTTGAATGCAGCACTCAAGCAGCTTGACTGGAAGCTGACTCACATTTTCAATACCCACCACCATTTCGATCATGCAGGAGGTAACCTGGCACTCAAGACTCAGTGGCAGTGCCAAATCATTGGCTCAAAGACTGATGCTGATCGAATACCGGGCATTGACATCCTAGTGGGAGACGGCGATGGATTTGACTTTGGCGGGCATAAAGTTGAGGTCATAGACGTGTCAGGCCACACTCTGGGTCATATCGCCTACTACTTTCCCGATGACACGGTCCTGTTCAGCGGTGATGCACTCTTTGCACTGGGTTGCGGACGACTCTTCGAGGGGACTCCCGCACAAATGTGGCAAAGCCTGCAAAAGCTGCTGACTTTGCCCGATGAGACGCTGGTGTATTGCGCTCACGAGTACACGCAATCCAACGCCCGATTTGCACTCAGCGTTGAACCTCAGAACGATCAGCTACAACAGCGCTCGCGCGAAATTGACACCCTAAGAGCGGCTGGACAGCCGACCGTGCCGTCCACCTTGGGCCTGGAAAAAGCCACAAACCCTTTTTTGCGGCCCATGAGCCACGATCTGCAGCAAACGATCGACATGGCCGGCGCCCCACTGGTGGATGTCTTTGCTAAAACTCGGCAGCTGAAGGATCATTTTTAGCCTTTTGAGATCACCTGTGACTCAATCCTTTTAATCGAGCGCTGGAACGTCACTGTCCTTGAGCGCTCGAAGGTCGTGGGACAGCAGCACCTGCAACTGGTGCCTGCTCGCCAACGACTTCAACCACTCTCTGAGCCGACGCATCTGGGCGAGGTTCTCCGGCACTAACCAGCGACTGTACCAAAATGGTTTACCAATATTATGAGTCACGCCGTCCTGGTGATTGGCAATATCACCGCCTATGACGTAGGTCGTGACCCCTGTAGGGCGTCGAACATGCGCTATAAATACCTGGCTGCCCGGTGTGTGGCCAGCAACATGGACCAGGAATAAACCGGGAAAGCCTTGAACGTCTCGAAGCAGGCTATCCTGCTCAGCTAATACGAGTCGTGTCGAGCAGGTCATTGCTGCCAAGTCATCGTCACCACCGAAAGTCAAATAATTCTGCATAGTGAACTGTTCGACTGTCTGGTAAGTGGTCATTTGTGCACCGGCAGCACAGAGGCCTTTGAGTCCAGCGGTATGATCCTTGTGCAAGTGCGTCAACCCGAGCCCCTGGATACTGGCGAGATCAAGCCTTTTGTGCAGCGCTTGCTGATACAGCATCGGTTGCCCATCGACGCTATTTACCAACCATTCCACAAGCCGCAAGAATGACCCTTTCGGGTTGGCTTCCAGACCGCCGTCGATAACGAAACGACGGCCATCGCTCCAGGTCAATACAAAGGCGGGAAAACTCAGATCGACCTCACCTTTGGGCATCGAATCTTGCTGTGCATTCAATAACAGATCGCGTGCTATCGATCGACTGGCGGTAGGCAGAAAGTGAATAGCTGTGGGCAAATGTGCTTGCCGAGAGGCCATGATTTGCCGATAGTCAGGCAGCTGCGGGTTCAGGCTGTCAATTTGAGCCTGAGTCACTCGAAGTACATTCATGGCCAGCAGCAGACCCGCCACCAAGACGATGGCGACGACAACCGCCAACCTGAATAAACTTCGCCGCATGATCCCCCGCTAACAGGGGACTACCGGAATATCTCCGACCAAAAATTTTCAATGGATCGAGTCGCTCGATGATTCGCGACAGGATTGAACAGGGTGCCAAAACTCGGATTGTTCGCATCCGGATTGGTAAACGCATGCATAGTGCCGCCATAGGCATGAACCTGCCAGTCAGCACCGGCTGCGCTCATTTCCTGCTCGAATGCCAGCACCTGCTCGGGCGGTACCATCGGATCATCGTGTCCGTGTAAACACAGCACCTTCGCACTGATTGAACCATTGGGGACGTTGCCCGCGGAGAAAATCCCGTGAATGCTGATCACACCACCAATATCGGCGCCAGCACGCGCCAACTCCAGCACGCACATGCCACCGAAACAATAACCCATAGCGCCAACCTTGGTGGCATCAACTACCTGCAGGCCCTTGACACAATTCAGGGCCGCTATCATCCGCGCCCGCAACTTCGCTCTATCTGATGCGAAAGGACCCATGAGGGCGCTATTAGCCTCGACATCATTATCGCTGCCAAACACCCCTTTACCGTACATGTCCAGAGCAAAGCCTACATAACCCAGGCGCGCCATTTCATCTGCCTTCGCCGTTGCAAACCCCCGTCGACCGGTCCAGTCATGAGCGATCAGTACCGCGGGACGTGGCCCCTTTATACTATCGTCATATGCCAGATAACCCTCAAGCACTACATCACCGTCTCGATATTCTATCTTTTGGTTATGCATCATTAGCCTCCTGTTTAAGTCACCCTGAAAAATTATCTTACCTCTACCGACTCAGATTCTGCCAGATCACGCATGGCAATATCGGTGGAAAGGTAGATATTGCCCTTCATATTTGCATAAAACTCAGTTTCTTTCAGCTTGTCCATGACAGGGCTCTTGACTTCCGCCAGATGAAGCGTCACGCCAACTTCCGCCAGATTTTCCTGGACCAGCTCAAGCATTTCCAGGCCACTTGTATCAATAAAATTGGCTGAGCTGCAGATCAAAACAACATGTTTAATCGCCTTTGAGTCGGCTATCTGATTGAACAAAAACATCTCAATATAGCGAGTGTTAACAAAGTAGATGCTCTCGTCGATTCGTAGAGCCAGCACCTGAGGTGATGTCTGCACCTCATATCGAAGAACATTTCGAAAGGTTTCACTGTTACCGACTCGACCGACAACGGCGATATGGGGCTTGCTGCTACTTCTGATGAGTAGTATGAACGAAATCGCTATGCCAGCAAGAATACCAGTCTCCACCCCCAGGAACAGAACAGCCAGAAAAGTACCACTAAACGTCACCGAATCAATACGATTAAATCGAAAAGTTTTTTCAATACCATGCAGGTCAATTAACTGTATCGCGGACATAACAATGATCGCCGACAGCACCGCTTTGGGCAGGTAATAGAACCAAGGTGCGAACCAGACCAGCGTTACCACTACCAGCAGACAGGTAACCAACGACGCCACTGGCGTTACGGCACCAGAACTGAAATTAACAACTGTCCTGGCGAAACTGCCTGCGACAGGAAAGCCACCGACCATCGCGGACCCGACATTAGCCAAGCCCAAGCCAACAAGTTCCTGGTTCGGTTCAATTTTTTCTCGACGCTTGCTCGCGACTGCCGCGCCGATGGAGGTGCTTTCCATAAAGATCACCATTGACATCAGGACTGCCGACGGCAGTAGTTGTTGAATATCGCTGAGACTCAGCTTCAAGGTCACCAGTTCTGGTAACTGATGGGGAATGACGCCCACGACCGACACATCATGACTTTGTACCAGCCCCATCGACCAGACGAGGATGACAGAAATAATCACAGCGTACATAGGTGCAGACTTCACCAAACTGCCAACCCAGCGCGAACTGATCCCGATAGACAACAACAGCGCTTCAAGACGGTGACGGCAGAACCAGAGCAGCAACATGGAGCCGATCGCAATGCATGTGGTTATCAAATTGAGCCGCCAGATACCGCTGGCGACATGTTGTAAAACTGTGGGTACCATCGTGTCAGGCGGCGACGATAGCCCCAGTATGGACGGAATTTGATTGGTGATAATCAGTATTGCCGCAGCCGTTATAAATCCTGTGACTACTGCATGACTAAGAAAACTGACTACAGCGCCAAAGTTGACCAGACGCAATAGGAGCAACACGCCACCTGTCAGCAGGGCGAGTTTACTGGCTGTTACGGTGTACTCAAGGGTACCGGGAGTTTGAAAAGCGGAGACAGCCTCAAGACTCATCATCGCAAGAATCGCAGTTGGGCCGACAGCCAGGGTTCGACAGCTGCCAAAGGCCGCATAGCACAGCAGGGCCATGATCGCCGCATATAAACCAGTCTCTGCCGGCAAGCCCGCCAGAAAAGCGTAGGCAATGACTTGGGGGATGGTAATAAACAGCACCACGATCCCGGCAACCAGATCGGCCCTGAATGCCTCACCGTTGTACTTGGGCCACCACTGCATCACCGGTAATAGCTGTATCAACCAACGTTTCATTAACATGGCAGGATTATCATATAGACGAGGTCCAGAAAAAAGGCGAGCGGCGCGAGCAAGGGGGTCGAGTCATGGTGCGCTCAAGGTTCTTGAGTGTGATCAGACCAAGCAGCTAGCGGTTTTGGCGCTTGCTTCGGCTCAGGCGCCGGCGTCAGAGCCGGATCGGCACTGAGCATTAGATGACCGAATTGCAACGCCAGTCGAGCCGCCAGAAGCTCACAGGCGCGCGGACCGGGGTGATAGCCATCAGAAGCGAGATATTGCGCCTGAAACTCGCTGGCTGTATCAAACCAATAAACGCCTTTGAGTAGTTTCGCCGCCCGTTGCAGGGTCTGATCCAGCAGCTGAGCTCGAACACCGAGTGCAAATCGAAGCGGCTGGGGTAAGGTCGTAAAGGCACCCATTGGCGGAATACCCAGAAACACAATGGGCGCAGCACTAAAAGACTTCAGTTCAGAGATCAATTGCGTAACCTCCCATTGCCAACGGGTCAGAGAGGTCAAATGAGACACATCGTTGACGCCGATTGATATCAACAGCAACGCCGGCTCATCACCTCTAAGCTGGCGCAATCGGACGATCAGATCGCGGACTCGATCACCGTTTCTACCTTCAACCTGCCAAGCGATGGGCTGATCAAGCTTAAGATGCAGTTGCAGCGCTAACTGCCGAGTCAGTCCTGCATCAACCTGATCGACACCCACGCCGGCAATAACTGAGTCACCAAGACCCAATACCAGATTCGGACTTGGGCCCGCTCCTTCATGACCCTGGGTGGGTCCTGACGCGACAGGCAGCAAAGGCGTGCGCGCTCTAACCAGCCGGCCTTGCAACAAGAGCAGTGGCGCGAGGAATAGACATAGGGTCCAAAGGAAAGTCAGTCGCAGCATAGTTTCGGTTTATTCAAGGTTGTTCAGCAGCTGTTGTCGTCAAATCTATCACAGTCTCGAGTATCACAGTCTCGAGTATCACAGTCTCGAGTATCACGGTCGAGTCAGGCGCGTTAAAGAGAGCATGAAGGCGTTTCATGACCATTGCAAAGAAAACTTCGTTGACTAGGCTCAGTTGGGCGATTAGTCTTCCTTTGTCTTTGTAGAAGGTGTCCCCGCGTTTTATGTGTCACAGACACGGGGATGAAACGGGAAGCCAGTGAAAACCTGGCACTGCCCCCGCAACGGTAAACGAGTTAGTCCACCTATGACGCCACTGTGCCTATCGGGCATGGGAAGGCAGGTGTACACGAAGTCTTTCACTCGTGAGTCCGGAGACCGGCCAGCTACTCAACACCCTAATCACATCGCGGCGGGCGATAGTGCTGGCTCTCTCGCGGTTCACTAATTCCTCCTGCGCTCGTTCAACACTCGGGTGAGAGTGTGGAGGAAAAATGACTGACGAATACTGCATATGGACCCGCCTTCGATGGCAGCCGATTGCGTCGACTCTGGCATCGACTATCGCTTCTGCACTCGCCTTGACAATCGCTTCGACCGCCAACTCGAGCGCTGCTGAAGCTGCGACCAATTCCGCCCAGTATCTGCCCACTATCACGGTCACCGCTTCACGAACGCCCGTCGACGTCAATGAGACGGCAAGCGCTATCAGTATTCTCAGCAAGGCAGAAATTCAGCAACGAAACGCCAGCAGTATCGCTGACTTATTGCGCGAACTCCCCGGCTTTGCCGTCAGCCAACAGGGCGCCAGGGGCGCTGTGACACAGGTTAGAGTTCGAGGCGCAGAAGCGAATCAGGTACTGGTCCTCATAGACGGCGTTGAAGCCAACGACGTCGCCCAGGGTAGTGAGTTCAACTTTGCGCACCTATCTGTGGATCGAATTGAGCGCATAGAAGTGGTCCGCGGACCGCAAAGTGCACTTTGGGGCAGTGACGCTCTCGCAGGCGTCATCAACGTGATCACGATCCCAGACGGCCGTACAGACAATCACCATCGACTAACGGTTAACACTGAACTTGGCGCATTCAACAGTCGCGCAATTGGAGCGACTTACCAGCTCAAAGATCATCATTATCAGTTTAGCCTCGGCCTAGATCACTACCAAACCGACGGCACCAATATTGCTCGCCAGGGGACCGAAGACGACGGCTATGAAAATACAACTTTCGCCTTGAACGGCAACTACCTGCCTGTCGAGGAGTTGCAGCTCGGCTTCAGCTATCGCCAGACTCGATCATCCGCTGCCTTTGACGACATTGATTATGCGGTGACGGGCTTGCCTGTCGACGCCGACGTCTCTACGGACTCAATCCAGACCTACAGCAGGGTGTCAGCCAATTTTGACATGTTGGAGGGCCGGCTCAGCCAGTCGCTGAGCTTCTCCAGAACCGACTCAGACAACACCAATCTGGCGGCGCAAACCAGCACCGATTCCAGCCGCGGCACGCGGGATCGCATAGCACTTCAAACCGATTTGTACCTTGACCAGCAGACGCTGACTCTGATCGCCGAGCATGAAACCGAAGACTACTCGCAACGCGGCAGCGCCAGCTTTCTTGGCGATCCCAACAAGGATCTGACCACTCGAAACCGGGCGTTGGCTGGCGAATATCGGCTCAATATCGAAGACCTGGAACTGTCTCTGAGTGCTCGCCAGGAAGACAACAGCGAGTTTCAGGATGCCTTCACCTGGCGAACCACGGCAGCCTGGCATTCCAGCGACGCAACTACGCTGTTCACGTCCCTTGGGGAGGCCAACAAGAACCCGACCTTCACAGAGCGCTTTGGATTCTTCGACTCGTTTCGAGGGAATCCGCAGCTTAAGCCGGAGCGGGCACGTAGCTGGGAACTGGGACTTCGGCAACGGTTTGACCTGAGAGGGATACTGGTATCCGCCAGCTGGTTCCGCTCAACGCTAAAAGATGAAATCAATGGCTTTGATTATGACAGTACTGCCAACGTCTTCACCGCCAGCAACAACCTCACAGAATCAGCGCGTCAGGGGATTGAGATAGACCTGAACTGGCAGGTCACAGACAATCTGAAACTGCGCGGTAGCTATTCCTATCTTGATGCGAAAGAGGATACGCAGAGCCCGGATCCGCAAGATGAGATCAGGCGTCCTCGCCACCATTTTGCAATCAATGGCAACTACGCCTGGCAGCGCTCCAACCTGAATGTCGCCGTGATTCATACCGGCGCTCAACTGGATGATTTTTTCCCGCCAGAACCGCCATACCAGGTCCGCGTGAATCTGAAAGGCTATACTTTGCTCAATATCGCCGCCAGCCACGACTTCAATTCACAGTTTCAACTGAATTTCAGACTCGATAACGCCCTTGCCGAAGACTATGAAGAGGTGTTTGGCTTTCGCGCCCCTGGCAGGGCCGCCCGCTTGGGACTGAGCATCAGCCTCTAGGTGCCCTCACGTCAGTTGTCAGTCGCCGGTGAGACACAGTTGCTTGACTCTTTCTTTAGATTCTTTCTTTAGATTCTTTCTTTAGATTCTTGCTTCAGACTCTAGCAGCGGCAATAAAAAAGCCGCACCAAGAGTTGATGCGGCTATTTAGGGCCTTGGCAAATCAATCTAGTCTGGCAAACCAAGAACGCGTTTCGCGATAATGTTGCGCTGTACCTCATTAGTACCACCGTAAATGGTATGAGCGCGGCTGCTCAGAAAGGTTCGGGTTGACTCAAGTTCCTCAGCAGAAAAACCCTCACCCTCCCAGCCATACCCCTGCGAGCCCATCATCTGGGTGCGAAAATCAGCACTATCACGGCCGAGTGTGGCACCGTACAGCTTAAAGATACTGGTGGCTTCACCTATGGTTTTGCCCGATAGGTTTTCTTCCTTGGCCCGTCGTTGAGTCAGCTGAAAACTGCGGGCATTCATGGCAAATCGTACCACTGAGTCACGCACAGCGCCGTCGCTAATCTTACCGGCTTGATCAACGCCTACATAAGTCCTGGCAACATCCGCCAGGCTGGTGGTTGGCCCCACATGCCGTGGCCCCCCTTCGCCCAAGCCACCCTGACCGGAACGTTCGTGTTGCAGCAACCGTTTCGCCACCGCCCAACCACGGTTGAGTTGACCGATAAGGTCATCTTTTCGTGCTATCGCATTATCGAAAAACGTTTCACAAAAGGGTGAAGAGCCTGCAATCAAGCGGATCGGCTTGATCGTAACGCCAACTTGATGCATATCGAGTAACACGAAGCTTATGCCTTCATGCTTGGGTACATTCGGATCTGTCCGCACCAGGGCAAACATCCAATCGGCGAACTGAGCGCCGGAGGTCCAGATCTTTTGGCCATTAATTTCAAAGACATCCCCCTTCGCCACAGCCTGAGTGCGCAGACTTGCCAAATCGGATCCCGCGCCCGGTTCAGAATAGCCCTGACACCAGGCGATGTCGCCCATGGCGATACTGGGTATATGCCTGAGTTTTTGCTCCTCAGTACCATATTCGAGCAAGGTCGGCCCTATCATGGAGGTTCCCATGCCTGGCATGGGTAAGCGCGCCCCAATGGCTCTCAGTTCCGACTGCAGGACCTGATTCTGTTCGACGCTTAAGCCCCCGCCACCATAAGCCTTGGGCCAGAGTGGAATACTCCAGCCTTTGCGACCCAGCGCATGGCGCCAGGCGAGAAGATCGGGTTCAATCGGTCGAACACTGCCTATGGGAATCGCGTCGCCGGGGCCTCTTGCCGCTGCTGGGCAATTGTCACTGAGCCACCCTCTCACCTCTTGTCGAAACTCATCAAGACTCATCACTACCCCTTTCGCCATCTCATCATGACGGAAGAATAAACCAGCTGGACCGCGAACCTCAATCAAATTCGAAGTAGCGGAAGGCACAAGGCTCAAGCACCACTCTTGGCGGGCCAATACTGATCTTTCAGCAGACGTTTATAGAGTTTGCCGGTCGGATGTCGAGGCAGTTCGGCCATGAAGTCGATGGTTCTGGGACACTTCAGATGCGAGATTTTGCTGCGCACGAAGGCGATCAACTCGGCTTCAAGCGCAGGGCCTGCTTCCTCCATCGACACGGGTTGGACGACGGCCTTGACCTGCTCGCCGAACTCTTCATCCGGAATTCCGAACACGGCAACATCGACTACAGCAGGATGCGCAATCAGCGCGTTCTCGGCTTCCTGCGGATAGATATTTACGCCACCAGAGATGATCATGAAGGACTTGCGATCCGTCAAATAAAGATAGCCTTCCGCGTCGACGAGACCTACGTCACCCAGGGTCGTCCAACCCTGGCTAGAGCGGGATGAATCAGTTTTATCTGGGTCACCCAGGTATTCAAATTTGCCACCACCCTCGAAGTAGACACCACCGACTTCACCTACCGCAACCTCGCGACCCTCGTCGTCGAGAATGTGCAACCGGCAGTTGCCTGCAGCTCGCCCGACAGAGCCACGGTGGTTTAACCACTCCTGCGAGCTTATCGCCGTTGAACCATTGCCCTCAGTTCCCGCATAGTATTCGTAGATAATTGGACCCCACCAATCGATCATCGCTTGCTTGACTGCCACGGGACAGGGAGCTGCAGCATGAACAGCAATGCGGTGAGAGCTCAGGTCATAACCCGCACGGTCCTGGTCCGGCAGCTTCAGCATTCGAACGAACATGGTGGGCACCCACTGACTGTGAGTCACCTGGTATTTCTCGATTAATGCCAGCGCTTGTTGCCCATCGAATTGTTCCATGACGATGCAGGTACCACCAAAGCGCAATACGTTCAGATTAAAACCCAATGGCGCCGCATGGTACAAAGGCGCAGTCGACAGGTAGACAGTTGCGGCATCAAACTCGTAGCGTTCTCGCGCAGCCTCAAATACGTCAACCGCCTCACCCCAGGGGTCTTCTATCAGGGGCTTCTTGACCCCTTTGGGCCGACCGGTGGTTCCCGATGAGTACAGAAGACTTTGACCGTAGGATTCGTTCGCAATCGGCGTCACAGGCATCGACTGAAGCGTTTTCTCCCACGATTCGGCGCCATCCACATCGCCATCGAGCATAAAGCATCGCGGCTGATTGACGAGGTTCTTTCTGAATTCATTAAAGGTCGTCGCAAGATAGCTGGAAGTCACGACAACCTTGGCACCACAGTCATTGACTATGTACTCCACTTCCGCCGCCTGCAAACGGTAGGATATGGCGGTGAAATACAGTCCGGCACGAAAAGCGCCCCAGCAAATCTGCAGAAAGGCCGGGTGGTTTTCGAGACAGATAGCAATATGATCTCCGCGCTCTAAACCCAGGGCGCGAAACAGGTGGGCTGCCTGATTTGAGCCATGCTCAAGATCTGTATAGGTCACTACCTGCCCTGAACCGGCCATTACATAGGCTGCTCGGTTCGGCGTCAGCCTGGCATATTTTCCTGGATACATCAGGATCTCCTTTGACCACTGAAACAATGGATATAGCACTAAAAGCGCTTGGCACCGCACAGCTTGTACCAACTCGCTTGCAACACGAGATACTAAATTGAGTAACTGGTTTTTCGATAATAGCTTTGGAGAATAGTGCTAAACAACCGCTTTGAACACGAGTCTTCAGTAGATGGCGAACATGTATCCAAGGTAAGCCGTTAACAAAACTAGCCCCCATCGTTTACCGATAGTGGCTCGAAAAAGGACGAAGAGCAGCAACAGGAACGAACTCAGCAGCATGACCCAGACATCGAGTGCCATAAACGCCGAGTCCACGGGAATATCAGTTAACAGGGCGGTGATGCCAAAAATCGCCAGAATGTTGAAGATGTTGCTGCCCACCACATTACCGATAGCCACATCGGAACTTTTATGAAAGGCAGCGATAACCGTCGTGCTCAGTTCCGGTAGCGAGGTTCCAAGGGCGATGAGACTTAATCCTATCACTGCCTCTGAGACGCCCCAGCCGGCGGCCAGCCCTGCCGCACCATCAACCACCAAGTCAGCGCCCAGCGGCAGCGCAATGATCCCGAGAATGATAAATGCAGCAATGCCCAGATTTTTACCGGGCAGACCCAATACGCGCTCCAACTCTTCTTCTGCATCATCCAGACTGGGCACCAGATCAGACCCACGAGTTGCCAAGTAAAGAAAACCAACCAGCAGCAGGATAAGCAGCAGACCCTCTTTGAAGGTCACTGGCTCAAAGAAACAAAGCGCTACGAACAATATCGACACCAATACCATCAAGCCAGTTTGCTTGGCCAAACCTGTCTGATCACAGACAATCGGATGTATCAAGACGGGCAGGCCTAGCACCAACAGAATATTAGCGATATTACTGCCGATGATATTACCTACCGCTATACCAGGAAATCCCGACAATGCCGAGACAGAGGAGACCATCAGCTCAGGTGCCGAGGTGCCCATTGCAACAACGGTTAAGCCAACAATCATTGGTGGAATTTTACTCTCGCGCGCCAGACCGAGGGCTCCTCTGACCAGCAGATCCCCACCCATCAGCAAGTAGACAAAGCCACCAAACAGCTTTAGCAGATCTAACAGCTCAGGCATGGGGATCCGACTTGGGCTGGTCACTATCGGACTGTAAATGGTCCAACAACTCGTTGATGGAATCGGCTAAATAAGCAATTTCATCGTCGCCAGTGGCGTCACAGCGCAACTGAGTCTCACCTTCACGCACTCGCTCGACCAAGACTGCCAAGGCATGAATCGGTCTGGCTAAATACAAGCCCAACAGGGTACCGCCGATAATCGCAAAACCGGATAAGGTAAGCCCAATATCAATCATTGCCTCTCGCAAGCCATCAGCCCTTTTCGCTTCTTCTGCAGCGTCAACCTTAACCATTAAGCCCCACTGTAAGTCTTGCAGATAACGACTAGCGGCCCAGACTTCCACATCACGATAGTCTTTAATGGGCCGACTGAACTCGGGTTCTTCACCCGCCAGCAGCTGAGTCAGTGGTGCCGACTGACTCGATGGATAGCGTCGATTCTTCGTAGACGCTGGATGTCGCAAAGGATTAAGGACAGTCACTGCGTCCAAGTCCTGTTTCACCACCAGCGTCTCACCCGTTTCGCCGAGCCCCGTATAGTTGCCCGTGATAGAAAACAAGTCCTGCCCATCAAACACGACCTGAATATGGCCGATACCGACGCCATCGATACTCAGCAGGCTGCTAAAGACTAGGCGCAGATCACCCGCAACATTGAAGTAAGAGCCCTCCAGGGTAATCACTTGCGGTTCATTCAACGGTGGAACTTGACCCAAACCCGAGGCATCATTCCACTCTGCCTCACCATAACTGGCAACAGCCTTCCCTTGCAGGTCTTTAATGACGATTTGTTCGAGATTATCGGTCGCTGTGACCGCATTCACGATGATTTGATTAACCTGGGCCAGGGCTAGCGGATTCTTATCGGCCAAATAAGCTTGCACGCTTTGGCGCAAGTCAGAGCGACTGCGGATCAAGCGCAACTGATCTCGCCAACCTTCCTGAACCTTGACGAGGTCTCGTTTTTTGCTTTCCGCCAGCGCATCCAGTTGCCGTACTGAAATCTCTTGAAGAAGCCCCTCTGCCGTGTGATAAGCAAATGTGCCTAACAGCGCCATGCTGATTAGCGAGACAAAAACGAGGGAAAGAGCCAGTTTTGTTCGAATATCCACAAGGGCCACTGCTTTCGATTGAGACTACATCTTTGCATTTTTACTGGAGACATTCCAGCTACGAGCCTTGTCGCCGATGTGGGTTTTGAGGGCGCGACTTTGCCAAATGACTACCGCCAGGCTTTGGTTGCCTGCCCAGCATTAAATCTCGAGCGACATATGAGGGTGCCGCCAAAAACTCAACTTAGGCGACTGCTATCCTTGCACCGAGTCAAACTGCTAGTATCCTGCGACCGAAAACCTACGTTGGGCCTTATGGCAACACCTTTGGACGCTCGTCCTGCTATTTTCTACGGCTATTGGCTGATCCTTGCGGCATTTATTGCGCAATTCGTTGCAGCCGGGGTTCAAAATTATGTCATAGGACCCTTTATGATTCCCATGACCGAGAGCCTTGGCTGGACCCGCACTGAGTTCACCCTGCCTCGCAGCATCGGCCAATTCGTGATGGCGCTGACCGGTTTTTTAATCGGTGGCTATGTCGATCGCTTTGGCGCTCGGCGCTTTATGTTAGCCGGCACCATGATCCTCGCTATGGCCCTGTTTGCCACGGCCTATGTTCGTGAACTCTGGCACTGGGTACTACTTAACGGCATTTTATTAACCACGGGAGCCGCTCTGATTGGCAACCTGGTGGTCAACGTCACGCTGGCTAAATGGTTCGTCAACTTTCGCGGCAGAGCGGTCGCATTTGCCGCGATGGGTGTTTCCTTTGCCGGCATTTTACTCACGCCGCTGGCAACCTGGTTGATTGACGCCTACGGCTGGCGCACGACCTGGCAAATCCTCGCATTGATCACCCTTGTGCTCATTGGCCCGGTCGCGATGGTGATGCGGCGCACCCCTGAGGATCACAACTTACTACCCGACGGCCATTCGGCCGCCGACGTCGCCGCCGGCATGAACGCCAGAGCGCTGCAGGATTTCGATAACTCCATGACTCGTCGCCAGGCGCTGACAAGCTATTCCTTCTACTTTCTCGTCCTGGCCTTTGGCCTGTTTGGCATCACCATTCAGGTTATGTTGCTGCAAACAGTGCCGCTACTCACTGACGCTGGTTACTCGCGATCGCTTGCGGCACTCATGATCACCGTTTGCTCTGTACCAGCACTTCTGTCAAAGCCCGTTTGGGGCTGGTTAATTGACGGCCTTGACGCCAGACCACTGGCGTCCATCAGCGCCGCCTTAACGGGTCTGTCTCTGTTCATCATTATTTTTGCAGTCCAAGGCCAATCTCTGCCTTGGCTTTATATGGGATTCGTGGTTTTGGGGTTTGGCTGGGGCGGCATGATTCCCCTTCAGGAAGTCATTTGGGCGACTTTTTTTGGCCGCCGTTACCTTGGCTCCGTTCGCAGCGCTGCCTTGCCTTTTTCGATTCTGCTTACCGCTGGTGCACCACTGGCGACTTCATATTATTTTGACCTGATGGGCAATTATGATGGCGCCATCCTGATGGTGGGTGCTGCCAATCTGTTAGCTGCCCTTATGCTGGCGCTAATCAGAAAACCTGCACCCTTAGCCTGACACCAAGGGGACAAGGAGCAAGGGTTTCAGCTGAGCTGGACCAGCGCTATTCGATTCGAGGGCAGCGCCTGCTGGCCAATACGTTTCAAGGCCCCCACTGCGGCGAGCATAATCACGGCACAGGACAACAACCAGACTCCGGAGAATACTGGATGTTGTTTCAAGCTGCCCAGCTGATAGATGCAGCTTGCGGTTACATAGGCGAGACCCGTACTCCAGCAGAAGACTAATGCCATCCAGCGCCAACCCGCCTCCTTGGCTATGGCGCCCAATACCGCGACGCAAGGTGCATACAGGAGAATAAATACCAGATAGGAAAAGGCCGCCAGTTTGCTACCAAACAGGCTTGCCATATTTGTCAGGGTACTGGTATTGACACCCTGGACTTCAGCAACCTCGGCCTGGTCGCGCAGGTCACCAATATCCAGCCCCAGCGGGTCACCGAGGCCGGCGATCATGTCGCCCGCATTGATAACGATCGACGAGAGGGCTGTCTGAGCGGCAAGAATCAAGTCAGGCGCGCCTTCCGTATCAACCTCATCTGCGCCGCTGTAGAGCGCATCAAGGGTACCGACCACGGCTTCCTTGGCAAACAGGCCGGTAAACAGCCCTACAGTGGCAGGCCAGTTATCCGCAGTCAGGCCAATAGGAACAAATACTGGCGTGATCGCCTTACCGACCACGGATAAAACGGACTTTTCCGTATCTGCATGGCCAAAGCTGCCGTCGGTACTCATTGAATTAAGAAAACTCAGCGCTATTACAACCAAAACAATTGTCTTACCCGCACGAAATACGAAGGCTCGCAATCGAAACCAGGTCGTCAGCAAAATATTCCGAGCAACGGGCAGATGGTAGGCGGGCATCTCTTGAAATGATGGTGTCAGCTCTGCCGCAAAAATTTGCTTGCGAAACACCCAGCCGGTCATCACTGCCATACCTATGCCGAGAAGATACAACAGAAAAACGATATTCTGGCCGTTGTCTGGAAAAAAAGCAGCGGCAAATAGCGCATAAACCGTCAGTCTCGCGCCACAAGACATGAACGGTGCCATGGCTATCGTCAACAATCGATCACTGTCGCGACCCAAGGTACGCGATGCCATCACTGCGGGCACGTTACAACCAAAACCCACAATCAGGGGTACAAAAGCATTGCCGGGCAAACCCAGCTTACTCATCAATCGATCGACGACAAACGCCGCCCGCGACATATAGCCTGAGTCCTCAAGCATTGACAAGCACAGGAATAAAAACCCAATCACGGGGATAAAGGTTGCAACCAGCTGAATACCGCTACCCAGTCCATCGGCGAGCAGCACAATAAGCCACTCAGGAAACCCTGCTACGCTGAGCAACCAACGATTGGCATCGACAAAAACTGCGCCAAAGAGGATATCAAAGAAATCGATGAATACTGCACCAAAACTGATGGCAACTGTGAACATCGCATACATCATGAACAGGAAAAACGGGATCCCTAGCCAACGATTCAACACCCATCGATCAATCTGCTCAGTCAATGAGTGTTTCACCGGCGTCATCAACACGACGCCATCCACCAGTCGCTGCGCTCTGTGATATCGGCGAATCAGCTTGTCGCCCGTGCCTTGGTCAGCAAACGCGTGGCTTTCACTGCTACTGGAGGGCTTGGAATGCCTGCCAGCACCGAGGCTTTCCTGTATTTGATGCCTCAAATTGTCAAGCCCAATACCCCGAGACGCGATGATAGGCACAACCACAACACCCAATTTAGCGGCCAAGGCGGCTACATCAATCTCGATGCCATTCTGCTTCGCGACATCGAGCATGTTGAGGGCGATGATGACATGTTGACTGACTTCCAGCACCTGTTGGGTAAGCACCAGATTGCGTTCCAGATTAGTGGCATCAACGATATTGATCGCGAGATCAAACCCTTCCTGCAACAGGAAGTCTCGAGCGATAATTTCGTCTAACCCCAGATAGTCCTGCTCCAGTGAATAGATACCCGGCAGATCGACAATTTCAAATGACTGATCGCCTAGCGTCATGACACCAGTCTTCTTTTCCACCGTGACACCGGGCCAATTGCCGACCTTCTGGTGGGCACCCGTGAGATGGTTGAACAGCGTGGTCTTACCGCAATTAGGATTCCCTATCAGGGCAATGGTCGAACCGCTCATTAGAACGCCTCGACTTCAATCAATGTCGCTTCTTGCTTACGAATGCTCAACAAGGTGGCGCCAACTCGTACCTGAATCGGGTCCCCAGCGGGCGCAAAGCGCAGCACCTCGACCCTGACACCCGGAAAGAGTCCCAGGGCATAGAGCCGACTCTGGATTTCTGCAGCGCCCACGCCCGCTGTGAGCACACGACATTGACTCGCTTGTTTCATTTCTGCCAGGGTCATGGACGCTGTGCACCCGCTATGAATGGACGTATATGAGAATTATTGTCATTTGCGAATCAATTGCAAGTGATTGTTTTTTCGTTGAGACCTGGCGACTGCTTGAAAACCTAGAGCTCAGCGCAAATGTGGCCTCCGTCGACCACGAGCGTTGAGCCGGTCATATAGCACGAGGCATCCGACGCCAGCAACAGAATAGGACCATCCAGGTCTGTGAACTCTCCATAACGCCGCATGGGGATGCCCTTGCGAAACTCATCAGAGCCCTCACTTTCCAGCAAGACTCGGCTGACATCGGTCAGAATATAGCCCGGCGCCAGGGCATTGACTCGAATACCAAATTTCGCGCCCTCCAATGCCATGATCTCTGTGGCTTTGATCAATGCCGCCTTGGACACCGCGTACGGGAATTGTCCCTTGATGGTTCGAAATGCTGTGATGGACGCGATATTCACGATATTTCCGCCGGCGAGCTTATTCGTCACAACATGCTCTGTGTAGTACTTGGAGAGCCGCCAAGCCGCCTTGAGGTTTGTGTCCATGACAAAATCCCAGTCAACCTCGTCGATCATCGCATAGGTCTTGGCGCCCGACTCAACGCCGGCATTATTGATCAGCACATCAATGGGCCCAAATGCCGAAGCCGCCTGCTCAAGAAAAGCGCGTGCGCTGTCCTGATCGCGAACATCCAGTTCAAGCCCGAGAGCTTCGCCACCAGCAGCATTGATCCGATTCACCTGCTCGGTGAGTTTATCCACTCGCCTGGCCCCCAGCACCACCCTGCCGCCGGCCGCAGCTATAAGCTCAGCGAAATGAGCGCCAAAGCCGGAGGAAGCACCGGTGATGACCACATGTTTACCCTGCATCGAGAAAGTCTTGTTCGACACCTTATTTCCTTTTTGTAAAGAGACGAGGATCTTATGGGATCACAGGCGTATGCTGGTTTGCAACTCTCGAAACATCCCTCTGCACATTTCAGTTAACCAAGGCAACCGCGCCTATCAATAAAGGCAACCGTGACAGGCATCGATCTATTACGGGTGACCTTGATCGTTAACAAAGACATAAAGACCCAAGGATGTATTACTATGCAGCGTAAGCCTACATTCATCGATTAAACTCCCATGCTCGACTTCAATCTCAAGGACTCAGGTCGCTCTCGACACCAGGACCTGGTGCGCATGAAACGTCTGGCAACGGGGCTCTTGCTCGCTGTTACCGTGATTTTTATCAGCGCTCGCCTGGGCCACGGCATTGCCCCCTGGGTGGGTTATATTGAGGCGACGGCTGAAGCCGCGATGATCGGCGCTCTGGCCGACTGGTTCGCCGTCACTGCCTTATTTCGACACCCTCTGGGCCTGAAGATCCCGCACACTGCGATCATACCCCAGCGTAAAAATCAGATCGCTGAGCAGTTCGGACGGTTCGTCCAGGAAAACTTTCTCTCGGAGCAGGTGATTTCGACCAAGATCAGGGCCATGAACTTAAGCCGGCATGTCGCTCTGTGGCTAGTGACGCCGAGGCACGCCGATGCCGTCGCTGAACAACTGACTAACGGACTCGCCGGTGCTGTGCGGGTGATGAATGATGCTAGCGTTCAATCGATGATAGAGCAGCGGCTTGTAGACAAAATCCGCGACACTCACTTTGCACCGCTCATCGGCGACCTGCTCACTTTCCTGACATCAGGCAGACGTCAACAGGAGGCGATAGATGCCGCTGTTAACATCGCCCTGAAGCTGCTGGAAGAAAGTGACGAGCAACTTCGCGAGAAGATTGGTGCCGAGACACCCTGGTGGTTTCCTTCAAGTCTCGACCAGGCGGTTTATAACAAGTTAAGTCGTAGCCTGACGGCGACCCTGTACGAGATGCAGATGGATGTCTTGCATCCCATGCGCATCAGACTCATCAATATGACTGATGAATTTTTGAAAGAGTTGAAGCACTCAACGGAAATTCGTAGCAAGGAAGCCGCAATTAAAGAGGATTTGCTCAACCAGCCAGCGCTGCGGGACTTTACGCAATCTCTGTGGTACGACATCAAAGCCGCCCTGTTGCGCCAGAGCGAGCAGCCGAATGCCGAGCTTAAGCGTACCATTCAGCAATCGGTGATGAAATTTGGCGAGGCTATTCTCGAGGACCCGGCGCTTGCGCATAAAATCGATGGCTGGGCAGAGGCCAGCGCAGGGTATTTGATTCGAACCTATGGCCATGAAGCGGCAGACTTGATCTCCGGTACTATAGACGGCTGGGATCCTGAGGCGACCGCAGAGCGGATCGAATTGCAGATCGGTCGTGACCTGCAATTCATTCGCATCAACGGCACCCTCGTGGGCGGACTCGCTGGCCTGGTGATTCACTGCCTGTCAGAGGCTAGTCGCCTGAGTCCTGTCAGTCTCTCTGGCCTGTGGCCACTTTAAACCCAGAATAACGGGGCTGATCTATGGCTATCTGATTCACAACTGCATGGCGCAGGTAATCATGCAAACGCTCATCTTCCAGATCCTGGGTGCCATCCCGCAGTGCTCGGGTTAAGCGCCAGCGCAGCGTCTCCAAGTCATCCGCCGCCGCTGATGCGCCATAAAACGCCCGTAACTTCTCTAACTCTAATGCCCGAGCCGGACCGCCCAGCTGATTTTCACGAATGACAATATCCAGCGCATTACCCGCCACCCGCGCGAGGAAATTCACACGGCCGGACGTCGAGTCCATGATATCCGCTCGCAGAAAGTCTCGAACCGCAGTCAGCAGTTCGTCAGCGCGAGGCATATCCAGGGTCTGAATGGTCGAATTCGGCTGAACGGGCGTGACAACCCCCGGGATCATCAGATTGACACAGTCGACCTGGCACTCAGAGGTGCGCCGACCAATACTCGGACGCTCGACGGTCTTATCCGGTCCGCTACGATAATGCTCAGCCATGCCCAGGCAGCCGACCGCCCACCAGAAAGAACCGAAGACTTCCCAGAACTTTACCTGTTCGATATCCACGGGTTGACCTGAGACCTCCTCATAACCTCGAAACAGGTCCGCGTACTCTCCAAACCCGCCTACCGGCTGTTCGCCGCCGAAACGCCAAGAGTTGACGCATATCCAACCCAGATCACGCATGGGATCTCCGATATGGGCTATCTCCCAGTCGAGTACTGCAACGACTTTTTCCTCGTTCACCATGAAATTGCCATTGCGGAAATCGTTATGTACGAGGCACATGCGCGGCGCCACCGGCAGATGGGCCATCAGCCAACGCGCTGTGAAATCGATCATCGGCTGAGGTGTTTCCAGCAAACGGTAACGTTCCCAGCTCTGCTCGACAAATTCCCTGGGCGTAATCTCAAACAGACGGGACCTGAGACCCGTCGCGTCCAGATCTATGTTATGAATCCTCGCCATCAATTTGCCACATTCATAGGCGAGCCGTGGTCGCAGCTTGGCGTAGTTCGGCGCACGGACTATGCGTGCGCCCAATGCTTCACCCTCAAGCCACTCCATGATAAAGCCTTCACCAAGATCGTCTGCTTCCTGCAGTACATAATAGACCTGTGGCTCAGGCACACCTGCGGCTCGAGCACTGCGCATCAACAAGGCTTCGACGTCCAAACCTGGATGACTGGGCACCGGCTCTACCTTCATACCACCGGGGGCTCGTCGCATCGCCAACAACTTTTCACCGGCAGCGGTATCTATGGCGATTCGATAGGTTTCCTGACTGGCTCCTCCCGACAAGCGATCGACGCGCAAGAGCCGCTGAAAATCGGGGATATTGCGCGCCAATATCCCCTCAAGCGTGGTTTCCAATACAGGTTTTTGAAAATCCATGCCTAGTCTACCTTCACACCTTTTGGCGCTCTCTGGTTCATATAGCCAAACATGTAACCCGCGATCCTGCGCATCTGAATCTCTTCTGCGCCCTCGGTGATTCGATAGCGGCGATGATGCCGATAGATATGTTCAAACGGCTTGTGGCGAGAATAACCCAACCCACCGTGAACCTGCATGGCGCGGTCAGCTGCGTCACAGCACAAACGGTTTGCTATGTAGTTACACATGGAGACCTTGTCGGACACCATGAAGTTACCGTACTTGTCCATCTGCCATGCCGTCTTGTGGATCAAGGCTCGAAGCATCTCGCACTGCGACTGAAGCTCTACCAACGGAAACTGAATACCCTGGTTGCTTGATAGAGGTTTACCAAACGGCTTGCGCTTCATGGCATAAGCCACTGACTCATTGATGCAATACTGCGCAGCACCCAGGCTAGACGCAGCCTGACGAATCCGGTTCTCATTGAAGAAGTGTTGCACCACCTGCAAGCCACGACCCTCACCACCAAAGATTGCTGAGTCATCGACATACACGTCTGTGATGGATACGCGACCATGATCTGTCGGCATATTAAAGGTCCAGAGCATCTCCTCGACTTTCATTCCTTCCGACTTCATCGGCACCAGAAACGCAGTAATCCCTTCACCATCGCCGGGTTTACCACTGGTACGCGCCATGATCATGTCGTACTGGGCTTTATGGATACCCGTGTTCCAGGTCTTCTGACCATTGATTCGCCAGCCATCACCATCTCGAACGGCATTGGTTTCCATATGGGTTGCATCAGACCCATGATCAGGCTCGGTGATACCAAATGCGAAGCCGCGCTTGCCTTCCAGCAATAAAGGCAGCCACTCAGCCTGCTGGCTCGGCGTGCCGTACTCCAGCATGAGCAGCAGTCCAACGTTGTTACCCACGATTGAGTGTTCGTTTTGCAGATCGTTATGCAAACCCAGACCCATCGACGCAAAATGCTCTCGAATAACCGCCATGCCGAGGTTGGTTCCGTTCTGGCCACCATATTGCTTGTCTATGGGATAGCGATAATGGCCGGCCTTGTCGGCCCGGTTTCGAGCCTCGCGAAGCAGCGATTCCCACTCTTCGTTCGGCAAACCGCCACGATCCCAGTCAGTCCTGGCATCTTCGCGGCGATGATCAAAGAATCGAATATTGTCGTTCTCCTGCTCAAGTGGCTTGATCTCATCGATAATAAATTGATCGAGCACTTTCAAGTAGTCTTGAAGATCCTGTGGTATGTCAAAGTCCATGGAACCTATCCTCTCGTTTAGTTATGAATTCTAGTGTTTAATTCTCTGCATCTGTTAGGCCGCGCCACCATCGGCGCCTGGCTACTTTGTTCCAAGGCTAACGGTTTACGTGGGTGTTAGGCAATGGCTTTTCCTCTGGGTCTCCTTGGCGCCATGAGCTTGAACGGCATCAGACGATTTCAAATTCAATTCGACCAAAACGGGTCGCAATGCCCCCAGTATTACACGAGTAGTCCGCAACGTAACAACCGGGGGTTGCTAACTGCACCCGCCCGAGTGAGCCGGTCATCAGATAATAGCCAGGTAACACGTCGTAACCCTGGGCCAGGGAGTGGTTGATCAACCACACCAACACCGCGGCCTGACTGCCCAACGCGTCATGGCCATGGGCGTGATTGAGTACCTTGTCACCATTGCGCAAAGTGACCTCTACCTCGTTAGTGTCCAGCGGCTGACAGTCAGCATGACCGACGATGTAGCCCCCCGCGGCCGAGTTAGCGGCGACAAGATCGGGCCCTGACAGAGCTCGACCTAAGGCATTTGGCGTGGCATAGCCGGCATCTGCTATTTCAACCATCGGTAGAGCGAAATCGATATAGTCATTGAGATTTTCAAGGGTCACCGGATCGGTTACGACCCGGCTGACACGGTAACCAATCTCTGTCTCTATGATGGGTCGACAGTAATCTGCGAGCCTGATCTGACAAGGCGCCTGATACTCACAGTCCGATAACAGAACGCCACCCGTCGGAGCCTTCAAGCCCATAGACTGCTGCGCCGGAACATTCGTGAGCGCCGCCTTAAAGCCCTGGATCTGGCGTGATCTGGCCCTATTCGAAGACCCCTCCGTAGGAGCCAACAACAGATCTACATAGGCGCGTTGCACCTCATAACCTCGAACCAGGGTCGGTAACTTCTCATCGACAAATAGAGGCATTGGGCGTCTCGCTTGATGTGCCGCCATCAAACGCTGGGCAAATTCACGGTCTACTTCAGTCATTTAGCTCTCCTTTTTTGTCTCCTTCCTTTTCCCTTTCTTTTTTCTTTCTTTTTATGGCGCATTAATCGTCATACTGGCGCCGCGCCTTTGGCACCGCTGAGATACCAGCGCAGCAGCGGCAAATGCTGCCGACCGTGATAACATTCACCGCGATGAATGTAACCGGGCGAGCTGAAGACACCGAGCGAGAGCAGCTCGTCCTCCAGTTGCTGCAGGGCCTCGGGTCCAGGTCCTTGAACAAAATGCTGCCAATCCTCGAGATCAACATCCAAACCGGACAGAATCTTAGTCACCAGCATGTTTGAGGTTATGCCTCGGCGAAATACTGTCTCGAACACCGCCTCAATATACCCTGATGCATCGGCCTGCACGCCATTGACGAAGAGCAGGCCGATGGCAGCGATTGCAGCATCAAACGGGAGCCGACAATTCGCGAGCGGAATATCCAGTAACCGACTGGTTCGCCGCAGCTCTGCTTCGGTATTTTTCTGCCGGGCTTGCGCCCGTCGTGCCTTGTATTCAGCGAGCGGATCCTGCTGCAACGCCATGGGCTGTCGACTTGAAAGACGGCTCAATCCCGCGCTAAGGGGTAACCATTGCACGCTCAGATTCAAGTCCTTCACCAGCGCCAGGCTACCAGTGAGTGCCAGATAGCTGTGGGGATCGGCAAAATCGAGACAAATCACCAGATCCTGGGTCGAAGATACCTGTTTGAACTGGCTCATGAGTTCAACATCGTATCATAGGCAATATCTGGAAAGGGTCCGGTCGCACCCGCCAAATGCCACCTTACCCTCGGCAACTGCTCTCGACCAAAATAGACCTCACCGTCAATAACATAAGTGGGTACACCAAAATACCCCAAATCCAGTAGCGTCTCTTGCAACTGGTCATGCTCTTCTCTTCCCGCCCCTGCCAAATAGACAGAAAAGCCTTCCACGTTGGCTCCCGCCTCATGCAACAGATCGGTGATGACCTGAGCATCCTCTATGTCCAACTGACGCCGCCAGAATCGTGTGTAAACCCTGTCGGTATAGTTTTTAAGGATGCTCGCGCCCTGTTGTCGGGCCCACAGCATGCCAATAGCAGCGATCGATGAGTCCCATATTTTTTGCGTACCACGCAGGGTCAGTCCGCGCAGCGAAGCATAACGGCGAGCATCCATATAGGCATATTTAACGGCAGCCCATTGTCTTGGTGAGCGCTTGTTTTCCAACACATCACCCGTTTCGCTAACCTTGGCTGTGCCAAGGTAACTGCCGATATTCAAGGTCAGCGGCAGCCAATCGATCTCGACGTCGAATTCCTCGGCGAGCGCATAGGTTGGGTCCTTGGCGATAAACGCGTAGGGACTCTTGTAATCAATATAGACCTCGAGTCGCCGACTCATGTTGATTCCTCATTGGTATTCGGACTAGGACCTGCCTCCCTTATACCTAAATTCGTTTTGGCATAAAAGCCGTGCAGTGGTTTTCGAGCAGAAGAATGTCTGCCTGCGGCAGCAGACCAAACAACCCTGACCGCCGATCGAAGGCAAAATTAGATCTGGTCAAAATTTCAGCTTGATCTATAATGCAGTGCACAATGAAATTTTTGTGATCCGTTGCGTTAGCGTAGGTGGCAAGCATGTTGTCAATGAACTCATCCCAGTCGAAATTTGAACGAAATATGCGTCGCGCGAGGACCCACGCTGAATGGCTGGAAGCCGCTAATGCCCATGACCAGGCGACTGGGCGCGGAAAATGGCGACTGGAACAACAATCGTCCCGGTATGACTATCTCAATATTCAAAGCCGAGTCGACGAGTTGCGCAAATTGCGCGCCAATCATGATGACGTAGGTCTGCTGTATGCGCTCAATCAAGGCATTCACGGCAATCAGGGTGGCATGGGACATAGTGCGCTGTACGAGAAATCGAAGGTCGGCACCAAGAAGCTGATAGAGGACTATGTTGATGAGATCGTCGATGCGCTTAAGCATATCAACAGCCTTCCAGAGTCCGACGAAATTACCCACGAAGATAAGATCGACTTCTTTCATCGCGCCCATCTGTGTTTCGGCAGCTCGGCGCTGATGCTTTCGGGTGCTGGTTCACTGGGCCATTTCCACCATGGGGTGGTCAAGACCCTGTTGCAGCATGAGCTGCTGCCGGACATTATCTCGGGCTCCAGTGCTGGATCCATCTTTGCCGCTATCCTTGGGACTCACACCAACGCAGAGCTGGAAAAGGTCCTGATAGGCAACAACATGCTGGATCCCTTTGACGAAGACCTGGAGAAGCGCCCCTGGGGCATGGTACGACCGCAAATGGACGCTGACACTCTGCGTCTGATGCTTGAATCGACCATTCCCAACTTGACCTTTCAAGAAGCCTATGAAAAAACCGGCAGATCTATCAGCGTCACGATTGCGCCACTGGAGGAGCATCAATCTTCGCGTTTGATGAATGCGATCACGTCACCGAATGTCTATATTCGTACCGCGGTCCTGGCATCCTGCGCAGTACCGGGTGTTTTTCCGCCGGTGATGCTAATGGCTAAAAATGTTTACGGTGAACCCCAACCCTACCTGCCAAACCGCCGCTGGGTAGATGGTGCCGTGACCGACGACCTGCCTGCCAAACGGCTGGCCAGACTCTATGGCGTTAACCACTATATTGTCAGCCAAGCCAACCCGCTGGCACTGGCGATGATGAGTACCGCCAAATTTATGCCCGTACCAGAAATGACCAAGAATATTGTGCGCCACACTACGCAGGAGGTCCTTCGCGCCAGCGAGAAGTTCTCGCGCCGCTTTTTGCGCCAAGTACCCAGCATTGGCCAGAGTATGAGTATGTTTTATTCAGTTATGGCCCAGAACTACCAAGGCGACATTAACATAGTCCCCAGCTTCAATTATGTCGACCCGCAGAAGCTTCTGGCGCGTTTGACTGGCAAGGAAATTGAAGCCCTGATACTCGAGGGCGAACGAGGCACCTGGCCGCAGCTTGAGAGAATTCGAATCTGTACCAAAATCGGCCGAACCCTGTCACAGATCCTTGATACCCATGCCGAGCACAGCATCAAATCCTTTTACAAGAAACGCAGCGCCGGCAAACGCAAACCTGTCATTGCCAGCCAATAAAGCCAGGCACAGTGTAAACTGGTTTTCTTAAAAACTGGCTCTACCAAAAGTATGGCATTTCTGGAGAGGATCGACCGAGGGCTTCTGATGCGCGCCAGTCAGCCTGCTGATCCGTCAGCAGTACTATGGACAAGCCTGACAGCGCCAACAGATTCGTTCCATTGGCACTGTCACGTCTTACGCATTCTTAATGGTCATACCGCCATCAACTGGCAGGGTCACGCCGGTAATATACTGAGCGGCCGGTAATGCCAGACTCAGCGTCGCATGAGCGACCTCCTCAGGTTCTGCGTAGCGTTTCAATGCCACTCTTCGACGCGCGAAGATCGCCTTTTGATCATCTGGAATACTGGCGGTCATACCGGTATTGATCGGTCCCGGACAGACGCAGTTGACAGTGATGGCCTCAGGACCCAGCTCTACCGCCAGGGACCGAGTCAGGCCCACGACACCTGTTTTAGCTGCCGTATAAGGGCTGCCGTAGCGAGTCGCGCCCAAGGCTTCTGTCGATGCTATATTGATAATCCGTGGGTGCTCAGCCTGTCGCAGGTATGGCAGTGCCGCTCGAATGGTCAAAGTCTGCGCCGTTAAAAGCACCGCCAGGGTTTTATTCCAGGCGGCAAGGTAGTCGTCGCCATCTATGGGCGAAAATATCGAAATGCCGGCATTATTGACCAGGATATCGATGGCCCCGAAATAGGCCGCTATTTCGTCAAATACCGGTTGAATTGTTTCACCCTGAGACAAATCCAGAACCCAACCCTTGGCATCGTATCCTGCATCGGTCATTTCTTTAACTACCGTCGCCAGCGCCTCGGCATTAATATCCAGAGCAGCAACCCTGGCACCCTCGTCAGCGAACAGATGGGCTGTCGCCCGACCCATACCGCTGGCAGCACCAGTGACAATAACAACCTTACCACTGACCGACCTACTTAGCGTTGATAGCTTCATTTATAGTGACACCCTCGTTGAATTAAAGCTTGTTAATAGAAAGCATTTGATAAAAAGCTGGCTGCTTGAGGGCTCGACTATCAGCACCTATTTCAGGCCACCATGAGCCGATACAACCGAAGTCTGCCCCATCTCCCCCACTCGACGCAAATAGGGTACTATTGAGGACACCTGAACGCCAGCCACGAGCCGCGAACCCCATGACCGAACCTACGCGCTACACGACCGTTGAGATCGCCAAGCAGGCGCTCAACTTTTCAATCGCGCACTTTACGATTTTTTCAGCCTCCCACCGCGAAGACCTCCATGGTCACAACTTCCAACTGGAGTGCAAGGTAACAGCACCACTCAGCGCTGACGGCCTGCTATTCGACTATGGCATTTTAAAGAAACTGCTGCGGGACCTGTGCGATGAGATTGACGAACAAGTCATTCTGCCCGGCAACTCCCCTTACTTGACATTGACTGCATCTGACGGCTACACCATTGCGATTTTCAATAACGAACGTTTA
>Ga0181563_10000141_pt1 | contig 60614 bp, 50 predicted proteins | sample 011ome_25_FD_133759 | JGI IMG/M metagenome (GOLD analysis project Ga0181563, IMG submission 133759) | Coastal salt marsh microbial communities from the Groves Creek Marsh, Skidaway Island, Georgia - 011512CT metaG (megahit assembly) | ecosystem: Environmental > Aquatic > Marine > Intertidal...
CGGCCTGCTCGGCAGTTCCGTGCCGGAAGAGCTCGGGGGGCTTGGTTTGGACTTCAAGAGCACGATGCTCATCACCGAAAGCATGGGCGGCGCGCACAGCTTTGCCGTCAGCTTCTCGGCGCATACAGGCATCGCCACGCTCCCCATCCTCTACTACGGCAACGACGCCCAAAAGCAGAAGTACGTCCCCGGCCTCGCCACGGGCGAACTCAAGGGCTGCTACTGCTTGACTGAGCCCGGCAGCGGGTCTGACGCGAACAGCGGCAAGACCTCGGCCAAGCTCAACGAAGCCGGCACCCATTACGTGCTGAACGGCCAAAAGATGTGGATCACCAACGGCGGGTTCGCCGACATCCTCATCGTCTTCGCCAAGATTGACGACGACGAAAACCTCAGCGCGTTCATCTGCGAGCGTGGGTACGACGGCATCACGATGAATCCCGAGGAAAAGAAGATGGGCATCAAGGGGTCGAGCACCCGTCAAGTCTTCTTCAACGACGTGGAAGTGCCCGTCGAAAACCTCCTGTACGAGCGCGGCAAGGGCTTCAAGATTGCCGTGAACATCCTCAACATCGGCCGCATCAAGCTCGGCGGCGTGGTCATCGGGTCCTGCAAGGACGCGATCACGGAGAGCGTGAAGTACACGAACGCGCGGGAGCAGTTTGGGCGTCCAATCAGCAAGTACGGGGCGATTCGCCACAAGCTCGGCGAGATGGCCATCCAAACGTACGCGCTCGAGACGGCCGTGTACCGCGCCACCCAAAACATCGACGACGCCATCGCCGACCTCGCGGCCGGCGGAATGGACAAGGGCGAGGCGACACTCAAGGGCATCGCAGCCTTTGCGCCCGAGTGCGCGATGATGAAGATCCTCGGCTCGGAGGTCACGGACTACGTGGTCGACGAAGCGGTTCAGGTTCACGGCGGCATGGGCTACAGCGCGGAAACACGCGCCGAACACGCCTACCGCGACGCCCGAATCAACCGCATCTTCGAGGGCACCAACGAGATCAACCGCATGCTCACTGTCGACATGATCTTGAAGAAGGCCATGAAAGGCGAGCTCGATTTGATGACGCCTGCAATGGCGGTGGCGAATGAGCTGACGGGCATTCCGGAGTTTGGGGACGCGCCTGCCGACATCTACGAAAAGCACTTGGGCTACGTCAAGAACTTCAAGAAGGCTACGCTCATGGTGGCGGGTTCTGCGGCCCAAAAGCTCATGATGTCCCTCGCCAAAGAGCAGGAGATTCTGATGGGCATCGCGGACATGGCGATTTGGGCTTACACAGCCGAGAGCCTTGTGCTGCGCGCTCAGAAAATCGCCCAAACCCAAGGCGCCGAGGCGACGGCGTTGCCGACCGACATGATGCAGACCTACCTCTATTGGGCGGCCGACAAAATCAACGTCGCGGGCAAGGAGGCCCTCATGGGCTACGCCGAGGGCGACGAATTGAAGATGATGCTCATGGGCATGAAGCGTTTCACGAAGGTCGACCCCTTCAACACGAAGGAGGCACGTCGTCGCGTGGCGCAGGCCCTGATCGACAAGAACAAATACCCGTTCTAACATCTCACCGCACGCGGTGAACAACTGCCGGGGGAGTGCTGCGTTGAGCGGGGCTCCCCCGCGGTAATTTTGGGCCATGGCAAAGAAGAAAATCATCACGGCGAAGTCCCAGAAGTTTCTGGAGGTGTACCTGAACAACGCGTCGCCCACCGGCTTTGAGACCGAAGGCCAAAAACTCTGGCTCGACTACATCAAGCCCTACATCGACACCCACATCGTCGACACGTACGGCACGGTCGTGGGGGTCATCAACCCAGACGCACCTTACAAGGTGGTCATCGAGGCGCACGCAGACGAAATCAGCTGGTTCGTGCACTACATCACGAGCGACGGCTTCATCTACTTGCGACGCAACGGCGGAAGCGACCACCAAATCGCCCCGTCCAAGCGCGTGAACATCCACACCAAGAACGGCGTCGTGCCCGGCTTGTTTGGCTGGCCTGCCATCCACACCCGCTCGGCCGGAAAAGAAGAAGCGCCCACGTTGAAGAACATCTTCTTGGACGTCGGTGCCAAGAACAAGGAAGAGGTGGAGAAGATGGGCATCCACGTGGGATGCGTCGTGACCTACCCCGACGAGTTCATGGTCCTCAACAAGGATTGGTACGTCGGGCGTGCCCTCGACAACCGCGCAGGTGGGTTCATGATTGCCGAGGTGGCGCGCATGTTGCACGAGAACAAGGTGAAGTTGCCGTTTGGGCTGTACATCACCAACTCGGTGCAGGAGGAGATTGGCTTGCGAGGCGCCCAAATGATTGCCGAGCGCTTGCAGCCTGACGTGGCGATCGTCACCGACGTAACGCACTGCACGCACACGCCGATGCTCAACAAAATCGAGCAGGGCGACACCGCGGCGGGCAAGGGCCCAAGCGTGACCTACGGTCCTGCCGTCCAAAACAACTTGCTGCAACGCATCATCGACACGGCTGAGAAAAGCAAAATCCCATTCCAGCGCCAAGCAGCGAGCCGTTTCACCGGCACGGACACCGATGCATTCGCGTACTCGAACATGGGCGTGCCAAGCGCACTCATCTCATTGCCGTTGCGCTACATGCACACGACGGTGGAGATGGTGCACAAGGACGACGTCGAAAACTGCATTCGCCTCATCTACGAAACGCTCCAAAACATCAAGCCCGGGGAAGACTTCAAGTACCTCTGAGCTCGAACGCCAAGAACGAGAAAGGGGCACATGCCCCTTTTTTGTTGCACCTTGAACAAGCAACTGACGTTGGTTGTCATTCGATTGGTCATGAACGTTTTCCCTCTCACTTCGATTTCTGCCCTGGCGCTGAGCGCACTGCTCTCGAGCTGCAGCTCCGCCACGGGACAACCTGCCACCTCCATGAACACCGTCTTTCACCCTTCTGATTCTCGCGGCCACGCCGACCACGGCTGGCTCGACACCTACCACAGCTTCAGCTTTGCGAGCTGGCACAACCCCGAACGCATGCACTTTGGGGCGTTGCGCGTGTTGAACGACGATGCTGTGACGGGCGGGGCGGGGTTTGGGACCCACCCCCACGACAACATGGAAATCATCAGCATACCGTTGTCTGGCGACCTCGAGCACCAGGACAGCATGGGGAACAAGACGGTGATTCGTGAGGGCGACGTCCAAATCATGAGCGCCGGCACCGGTGTCATGCACAGCGAGAAAAACCGCAATGCGGATGAGGACGTGCGGTTCTTGCAGATTTGGGTGTTCCCCAACGAGCGCGACCTCACCCCCACCTACGACCAAATCACCATGGATCTGGCCGATCAACGCGACCGCTTTCAATGCGTGGTATCTCCTGACGGCAAGGAGGGCGTTCGCATCCACCAGAACGCGTGGTTCCACGTCGGCCAGCTCTCGTCAGGTTGGAAGGGCTCCTACGAGTTGCATGGAGCGGGCCAAGGCGTGTACGCGATGCTCCTTGAAGGAGAGGCGTCTGTGGCAGGTCAAGAGTTGGGCCGTCGGGATGCCGTAGGTGTGTGGAACACCGAAAACTTCCACATCGAGGTCACCGAAGACGCCCGACTCCTCTTGATTGAGGTGCCCATGCAGTGGTAAGCATGCAATCCGCAATCAGAGGTCGATGAGTTGGCGGAACATGTACACGTCGAGTGGCTTTTCCATCAACGCAATGACACTCGAATCTTTCTCCGCACGCTTCAACTCTTCGCGGTCAATGCTTGCGCTGAGCATGTAGATTCGGCACATTTGCTGCACTGCCTCCGGCAATTCACGAAACTCGTCCAACCACTGAAAACCGTTGACACCCGGCATTTGAATGTCGAGAAGAATCCAACGAGGCGACGTCCAGGTTGGACCGTGACGCTTGACGTGCTCAAGGGCCGCAACCGGATCTGTGAAGGACTGGATGTCCTGAGTCAACCGAGATAGCTTCAGAAGCTTGGTGTTGACCGCGTTGTCAATGTCACTGTCGTCGATGAGCAGAAATTGCATGGCCCATGAAGATACGACGAGCCTGCATCAAAACTGCTGCTCCTTTCACACAAGTTAAAAATCCGAATCTGGGTTCTCAATCCACTGGATGGCACGTCCCAACACGTTGTTCCAACTCACTCGCTGGGCATCAGGAAGTTCCGCTGTTTCATGAGTTTCTTTCCGAATTTGTTCCAGTGCATCTCGAAGTGCCTTCAGGTTTCGGGCGTAGGACTCCGAGAGTTGGCTGCTCCGCACGCGTGCCCGGTGAAGTTCGGCTGCCTCTTCTACCAGCCGCTTGAGCTCTGCCTCGTTCCAGGGCTTGGAGATGTACTTGTAGATTCGGCCCTTGTTGATGGCGTCGATCACCGCATCGATGTCTGCGTGGCCCGTGAGCAACATGCGCACAGGATCGGGGTGATCGGCCATGATCATCTCGAAAAACTCCACGCCACTGATGTCCGGCATTTTTTGGTCAGAGATGACGACCTCGATGGGATGCTCTCGCAGCAAGCGAACTGCCTCCGAAGGAACGGTGGTGACGTGGACGTGGAAGTCACGGCGGAAGGCCGCGCGAAACGCCGTCAAATTGTGTTCCTCGTCGTCGAGGTAGAGAACGTGAATCATGTTGGAAAGGAAATCAAAAAGGTGGAACCTCGCCCGGGTGTGGACTCAATTTCGAGTGTGGCGCCGTGGTCGTCCAAAATGCCTTTGACAATGCTCAGTCCCAAGCCCGTGCCTTCACCCACCTCCTTGGTGGTGAAGAACGGATCAAAAATCTGGGCCTTCACCTCCTCCGTCATCCCGACCCCGTTGTCTTGAATCGCGACTTGCACCCACTCCTTGCCTTCCTGAACAGCCACGCGAGTCCTTATTTGGACTTCACGCTCCCCGGGATCAGCCTCGCCTGCCTTTGTCGCCTGAGCCGCATTGGTGATCAAGTTCATGAACACTTGGTTCAACTTGCCCGGCTGACATGAAATGGCACTCACGCTCGGTGCCAAATCCACGACTAACTGGACGTCGTCCTTGATCGTCGAGCGCAAAATGACCAAGGTCGATTCCAAAAGCTCGTTCAAGTTTGCCTCGGAAGCAGCATCCCCGTCCATGCGGCTGAAAATCCGCAGACCCCGCACGATTTCTGACGTTCGTTTGGATCCGTCGTCAATTCCGGTGAGCAGCTCATCAATTTCTTTCAGCGTGAACTCCATGTCCAATTCCTGCATGCGGCCCTGCATCTCTTTCACCTTGGATTGCAGCTCAGCATCGTCGGCGGTCAACTCCTGCAGCAACTTCATCACCTCCGTCACGTCGTCGAAATCCCGGCGCAAACTTTGGGCGCTCGACGACACGAAATTGATGGGGTTGTTCAATTCGTGTGCGATGCCGGCGGTCAGCTGTCCGATGGAGGCCAGTTTTTCCGATTGCACCAACTGGTCCTGCGCCAGCTTGAGTTCCTCGAGAGCAGCGCGAAGGCTGCCGTTCCTCTCCTCCAATTCTTCGGTGCGCTGACGAACACGCCGTTCGAGAACTTCGTTCTGCTCCCGCGTGATTTTTTCATTCAACCGACTTACGCGCAATTGCTCCTCCCTGGCTTTGGCCGAATCTTTTTTCAATTGGTTGATGCGGTCCGCCAGTGCGATGGAAAGCAGCACCACCTCCACCATGCTTCCAAACGACATGGCGTATTTGGTGTAAACGTTGTGGGGCAACCACCCAAATTCTTTCGCGGAAAAGACAATCACCGCCAAGAAAAACAGCGAGAAGGCCACCAACATGAACAACGCCGACTTGTGGCCCTGTCGCCTCACTTGGATGGAGGCCGGTAGAACCAACACAGCCCCGAGAGCCGTCACGTTGATCATGCTGTATCCGGCATTCAGCTCACCAGCACACACCACCAAAAACGTCAGGAAGTAGCCGACAAGAACGACGTTGAAGGTGAGGTAATACCCACGTGCATTGCGTGCCAAATCCAAAAATCGGTTGACAAAGAAAATCGTCGTCATTCCGGAAAAGATGCCGACAAAATGCACCAACCTCAATCCCAGCCACGAAGTCGACTCCAAACCGGGCACGACCCATTGGTATCCCTCCAACACCAACTGCGATCCCGCGACCCCAATCAAGAACAACACGTACAGCAAGTACGTCCGATCCTCCACGGTGAAATACAGCACGAGGTTGTACAGAAGCATCACCAGCATGATGCCGACGTACATGCTGAAGTACAAATCACGTCGCAGGCCATGCTCGCGGAGCTCCACTTCTGTGGCCAACCTCAGGGGAGCCACAATTTGCTTTCCGGACTTCAGACCCACGTACAAAGTGCGGTCCTCGCACGTCTCCGCCGGCAAATGAAAGGAGGGGTAGTTTCGACCTGAAATCCCAGTTCGCTCCACCCCCAACCGAACCAAACGAACGCCCTCCTCCACTCCTCGACATGCGGACACAAGCACGAGGGAATCGACCAACGACGTCGCCACTTCCAGCGACTGCTCAAGCCCAAGTGGGTTGGGATAATTCAGCGACAACCACGACCATGTTCCGGAGTTTCCGAGGTTGGGCACCCCCTGTTCTACCGGCTCCGAGTGAGCTTGGTTCAATTGCAACCAACTTGGGGCCCCGTTGAATTCACCATCCAAATGACGAACCCCGGAGTCCAAGTACCCGTCCTTGTTTTGAGCTAGACCCTGAGATGACGCGATCACCAACCACGTCAGCAACGCGAGTCCTCTTGCGAACGTGATTCTCCCGAAGGGCATCAAATGGTCAAGTTGAGTCGGATTTTGAGCTGCCCTTTGGGCCCGTGGACGTACGTAGTCACGTCCTCTGGACGGCGACGAATGGACGCCATCAACTCCCGAACCTCCCCGTCCACATGCGGCTCAAAATCGGGATGAACGTAATGTTCCACGCTCGCGCGAAGAGAAGGTGTGGGATAGACGAAAAAGCCGGCGTCGCCGAGTTCTTCCCGACGCTGCCAACCGTGCTTTTCCCGCCAACGACGGGTCACCGGTGAAGTCAACGCCACGAGGTGCTTGGCGTTCAGCAATGGCAGGGTCGCCATGGCAACTTCGATCAGAAACTCCGATCCAAGTCCCATCCCCGCCAATTCGATGCTGTTCCAAAGTGCGTTGAGTTCGAAAGCACCCTCCGGCAAAATGCCTTCGAGAAACTCCCCAACCTTGTGATCCATGTGGCCCACGGCCTGATGCAAGGGAAAGTCGTTCACGACCAGACCGGGCTGCATTCGAGCCCCCGCCAAAACGCGCTCCCCGTCTGAAGTCATCACTGCAATGACAAGGACGTCGTCCCTGCGAAACCAATCGGTGCGAAACGACGACAAATTCTTGATGCCGTAAGCCTCCAATACGCGCTTGTGACCTTGCAAAAGACGTTTGCACAAGCGCTGATCCTGGCTCGCGCGTGAAACCATGACAATGGCTTCGTCAACCGCGGTTGCCCGCCGAATCCGATCAACCGAAGGGCGTGTGGGTGAGCTGCTCATTCAAATCCATGGTGATTCTGGCGTCAGGGAGATTTTCTCCCAAGGCCAAACGGCGGCACGCCTCTGCAGCGTGAGCGCCACCCGCTGCAACGCCAGTGTATGTCTGAGGCCAGCTTACGAGTTCTCGGCCGACGAGAGGAAGACTCTCGCGACCGCGTTCCGAGGCGTTTTCTACATCCACAAACGCATTCAGCGCTTCAGGTGTCCAGCCGGTACTTTGGGCGTAGGTCGCCATCGTTGCTTCGTCAATGCGTCCATGGACAAACCCGGAACCTCGTTCGGGGTGATCGTACCTCTCGATGTCCAGCATGCCTCGGTCGTTGGTGTCCATGACCAAGGGGCATTTCTGCCGAGCCGCTTCCAACCGCAGTTGCGCTTTCACGGCGAGTGAATCGCATGCGTCCACAACCACGTCGCAACCCGACACAAAATCGGCGACGTTGTCTTCGTTGACGCCGTCCTCAAAAATTTCAATCTTCAAGAACGGATCGAACTCCGCGATGGCCCGTGATGCCACCACCCATTTGGGGAGTTCCAATTCGTGAAGACCGCATCGAATCCGATTTAGGTTCGACAATTCGATGACGTCAAAGTCTGCCAACTTCAACGTTCCACAACCTCGCTCCATGGCCAAGGCAATGGCGGTGCTTTGGCCGACGCTGAGGCCTGCGATTCCGACCGTTTTCGAAGCGAGTGTTGCCGTTTCTTCTCGAGTGATTTTGTTCCTGTTTCGGTTGGTACGCACCTCCACAAACGCCGCCTCCGGCAACGTCCGCACCAATCGCCCTGACCAACCGTAAAACACGAAGACCCCAAACGTGTCCCAGTCTTGGTTGGCCATCAAGGACCCCAACGTCTCGGCAAGCACTGTCGGGTCTTGCTTGGCTGCAGGTTCATGGCACACCGCCCACTCGGCAACTTGCGCGTCGAGCGTGTCGTACTCTTCCAAGATGGAACCGTCTGCTCGAAGCGTGTTCAATCGGATGCGGTCTGACTCGACAGACATGTCGAGCACTTCGGGCTTCCAAAGGTGGGTTTGAGCCATAGTGCAAAATCCCTCTGAAACCGCGGCACACGACGGCGAAGACCCAGAGTTGTCAACACCCAAAAGAGGATGGAATGAAGGAAGGGCGTCACATGCCGAAATACACCCGAACGTAGCCTCGAGCGAGTGCGTTGGCCCAATTTCTCAGACCGACCATCGCCGATTCTGTCTCAGCGCTGACGGCCTCTTTCTTCATGCGCAACACCAGCCAACCGTAAAGACCAATGACCATTTGCTCGACAGGATGCACTTCCTTCGAGGACTTGGCGGACAGTTCTTTCAAGATCGGCGCTGCCGCATCGCAGGCTTCTTTGTACTCTACGTCGGCCATGGCACCGAGAAGGAGTTCGTGCAAGTGCGCCAGCTCCATCAAGGTTTCCTGCACTTCCGAAGAATGTCCTTGCTCGACTGCACCGCTGTCGCGCAAGGAATGCGCCATGCGAAGAAGAAACTTTTCCTCTTCTTCCGGGTCAGTGCCTTCCGACTCTGCCTGTTGTTCCGCCCATTGTTGCAACACGTTGGGTTGAAATTGTGCCGCCCGAATCAGGTCTTCGAGTTGCCAGCAATACAACACGTGGTCGACAATGTGCTCCTTCTTTTTGCGCTCTGCGACTGTCATTCCTCCGTCTTGCTTTCTTCCGTGAGTGGGCGGACTGCAGGTGAACCGGGGTGCGCCTCGTTGATTCGGTCCAGCACCGCGGCAGTCACGTCCCACGGCTCCGAGCCGTACAGAACCCCTTCTCCGCTCAGCCCCCAATTCAGAATCAAGTCGAGGCCTTCCTCCTCTGCGTGCGCCTGCAAATGCCGGCGAAGGGCATCGGCCAGCACCGACTTCATGTTTTGCTCCGCAACGAACATGTCCTCTTCGGCCGCGCGTTGAAGCTGACGAAGGGCCGTCTCAATCTCCATCACACGGCGCTGCGCGATTTCCAGTTCGTCCTCCGTGGCTTGGCCGCTGTTGGCGTAGTCGAGCAATTCCTGCGCCTCTTCCTGCAACGGAAGCGCGTCCTCCTGCAACCGCGCTTCTCGGTTCTCAAGCTGCATTTGAAGGTTGGCTTGCATGGTTTGGACAAACGTCATGCCCGCCTGCAAGCTGTCTCCATGCACAAAGGCCACCACGGGCCCACCTCCGGCGGCAGCCCGGTCCGCCGCAGAAGGCGCAGAAGCCAAAGACGACCAAGTCAAAGCACCCAACCAAACAACGAGCGCACCCACTGTCGCCCAAAACACCCTCGGAGTCACGTTTTTCATGATTTCGTTCGTTCTGAATGAAGTTGATTGCGCATGTCGACAAACCGCATCAACACGCCTTCGGACATCGTTGCAGCCATGGACTCAACCTCGGCCAAGGTGTGATCGGCCTCTGGAAATTTGAACGACTGTTCGAAGCGGTCCAATTCAAACCGCAACCGGTATTGGCCGTTGTAAGAATGAACGGTAACACGCATCAACGGATGCGGGATGTGAGCGACTTCGCGCATGGCGACGAAGATAGTGGGGACATCGCCTGCTCTACCTTTGGCGCGTTCCTGCAAGCACATGTCTTTTGAACAATTGAAGCCCTCAAACGTCATCTTGTGATGAAACCTTTTCCCGTGCGAATGAATCGGACTCGCCCCCTCGCGTTTTTCATGGCTGTGCTCGTGAGTTGGGTGTTGCCGTTGAATGCCCAAACCGGCAGGCCCTCCGGCGGCCAAGGGCGCCCTGGCGGCGACGGACCCAAGCCTCAAATTGGCCGCGTTGTCGGACGGGTTCTGGACGCCGGCACTGGCGACGCTTTGCCGTTCGCGTCCGTCGTCTTGCTCAGCGCCCGCGACAGTTCCGTGGTCGAAGGCGTCCTGTCGGAGGACGACGGCAACTTTGACATGCGGGAGGTGGAAGTGGGAAGGCACGTGTTGGAAATCCGCTTTCCAGGGTACCTCACTTCCCGCAGCGAACCTCACATGTTCTCCCCCCGAAATCCGGAATCGTTGACCTGGAACGTGGGAGACGTTTCGTTGGAAGCGGACATCACCAATTTGGACGAAGCTGTGGTGATTGAACAAGCCTCTGTGATGGAAATGAAGGTGGACCGCCGGGTGTTCCACGTCGGAAGTGACTTGACGAACCGTGGCGGCAACACCACGGAGCTTCTGGAAAACATCCCCTCCGTGGCCGTGGACATCGACGGCAACATCACACTTCGCGGTTCGGCGGGGGTTCAAATCCTGATTGACGGGAGGCCGTCAGGGTTGTCGGGCGGGGCGAGGGAGGCTTTTTTGGAATCGTTGCCCGCAAGCGCGGTGGACCGCGTGGAGCTCATCACCAACCCCAGTGCTCGGTTTGATCCCGACGGCACCGCAGGCATCCTGAACATCGTCCTGAAAAAGAACAAACTCGAAGGCGTCAGCGGGCAACTTCAGGCCACCTACGGCACAGGTGACAACCACGACGCCAACGCCAGCCTCAACTACCGCAACAGCGCCGTGTCGCTGAGCACCAACGTCGGCTGGAACGACCGCTGGATGTACATGGCGGGCGAAACGGACCGCACCCAATACTGGTCGTCGGATTCCACGTCGCTCTCGCACGTCGAGCGGCCGGGCGATTCTCACCGGGGAAGCATGTCAGGTTCCTTCAAACTTGAATGGCGCGCCTCCGAATCCTGGACGCTTTTCTCCGGGGTCAACATGAACCAAGGCGTTCGAGACGGGTGGGACTCGACCACGACCCAAGAGGTTTGGACCGGAGGCGTCTTGAACGGCCTGTCGACCTCGGCGTTGCGCGTCGAAGAAAGCAGCAACGACTCGCGGGGCGGCGACGCATTCGCCGGCTTTGAGAGGTCCTTTGGAAGCCGCGACCACAAATGGACCGCGGACCTGCGACGTTCCTACAACGACAGGTTGGGTCGAACCGATTTTCGGGACGTGAGTTTAAGTGCAGAGCTACCCTTCGGCGATGTGCTGACCTTCAACGACGAAGACACCAAGACCTCGCGCTGGCTTGCCCAAACCGACTACGAGCGCCCGTGGGGCGAGAAGGGGAAATTCGAAGCCGGGCTAAAAACCACGTGGAACGTCGACCGCTCTGACTTCAGTTACACGGAAGCCGACAGTTCAATCTTGACCGAAGGCGTATTCGTGCCCTACGGGTTGGACACGGTGGACTACGCATTTTTGTACGACGAGCAAATCCATGCGGCGTACGTCACCGCAGGCCAAACCTTCGGCATCGTCGGCATGCAAGTGGGCCTGCGCGCCGAGCAAGCCTACACCTCAGCTCGGCTCGAAGGGACAGGGCAGCTCAACTCGGAGCCGTTTAAAAACGACTATTTCAGCGTGTACCCCACGGCAAATTTGTTCGTGGAAACCGACGGCGAAAACACCTGGAGCGTGAGCTACAGCCGCAGGGTGAATCGCCCCGGTGGTCGGCAACTGAACCCGTACCTGGACATGTCCGACCCCCGAAATTTTCGATCTGGAAACCCGTTTTTGTTGCCTGAATACACCAACAGTTACGAGGCTGCGCATCAATGGCAACGCGGACGAACGAGCGTGACTACGTCTGCTTTTTTCAAAGACACCCGCGACGTCATTCGGAGATACACCGCGGCTGACACCTCCACCGGCATTTTGACCTCGAGTTTTCAGAACCTCGGAAGGCAGCACAGCGAAGGGCTTGAAATGGCGCTGATGCTGCCGTTGGGGAAGACGGGGCGTCTGAATTGGACTGCGAGTGCGTACCGCATCGTCAACGACGGGAGCAGACTGGAGTCGCCCTTCAGCACCTCGGGGTTCAGTTGGTCCAGCCGCTTCTTTGCTTCTTGGGCCCTGGGACCGGACTGGAAGCTTCAGGCCAACAGCTTCGTTCGAGGGGCCTCGGTCACCCCTCAAGGCCGCTTCAACGGGTTTGCCACCTTGAATTTGGCTGCCAGTCGAGACCTGCCAGGGGACCATTGGCAAATCACGGTTCAGGCCAAAGACATTTTCAACACACGGCGTTGGTCCTACTCCACGCTCACGAGCGAGTTTGAACAAGACGTTTGGCGACAGCGTGAAAGCCGCAACCTCTACGTGACCTTGCAATACAAATTTGGGAAGCTCGACGAGCGCGGACGGCGGAGTTCAGGTCGAGGCAGCGACGGAGGTGGCGGCGACGACTTCATGATGGACTGAGTCGTCTTCCTCTTCTTTCCAAGCTCGCTTCAGCACGTGCTGCTTCGGCGCACTCGCCCGCGCCGCCCACCGTGCCAAAGCGTGAAGCACCGGGTTGCGACTTCTTTCGTGCAACACCAAGCGCTGGGGTTCCGCGCCGAGCGAAGCTTTGATGTCCAATGCGGTGCGGCCCAAATTGACGGAACGACACCCGCTGGCAATGCCCCACTGGATGAACTCCACGAGCATGCGCTGGTACAATGCGTGGGACTTGTTGTAGGTCACCTCAAACCCCACGAAGTACGCCTCCACTTCACGACCGTCGGTCATGCCGCAATGGAAGCCGACGGTTTGGCCCTCGAGTTGGGCGGTCCAAACCTGAAACGCCTCGCCCATCTCCTCCTTCAGCAAGACCAAATCTTCCGGCTGCAAACAACCCAACCGAAACGCCGCTCGGCCGTAAACGTTCATGTAGAGGCGGTGCAACTCCGGCAACTTTTCCCGAATCTCGTCCGCCGAAAGCGACGTGAACGCGAGCGGGTCCGACAGCGTCAAAATGCGCTTGACCTTGGTACGCGCCTTCGTGCGCATCGCCGCCAAATACGCGTCCCACGAACCACGCCCCTCCAACGACACCCGCATGACCGGGTCAAATTCCAAGTCCACCCACTCCCGTCGCCATTGGGATCGCCCGGCAAGGCGGAAACCGTCGCCCCAAGGGTGGGTGCACACGCGGTCCTTCACCACCCACGTTGAAGGGGCCTTGGGAGCGGGATGTTCGTTGCTCGGGATTCCAGGCAAACTCAACACTTGACGGAGGCAAGACCACTCGTCCACGTCCTCCGCGAAACGGTAGCCGTGTGGACCGCTCGCCAGGGGCGTTCCAATCACCCGCACTCCGAACCGAAACCCGCCTCGGCGGTGCAGCCAATTCTTGGCCCGACGAAACCACACCGTGCCTTCCAGAAAATCGTCCACACCCTGGCTGATTGCTTGGCTGTCTTCGCACAGCGCGATGCCTTTCAACTCGCCTTCCTCGTCGGTCCACCTTGCGACACGCACTGCCCGGCTCGGACTTTCCAAAGACGCGCGAACGGCCCGGCTCGAAAGGTGAATGCTGGTTTCGCCCGACTGGGACAAAAACTCATCCCAAGCCAACCATTCCGCTTCCGAAAACCCATCCGCCTCTTCGGAGGTGTGCAGTGCGATGTTCTTCATCCTTGAGCCTTAACCGAAGCTGGCACGCGATGTTCAGAGTCTCCCGTTGGATTCTCGGCGAGTTTGCCAAAAACACAAGGCCAACAACGCCATCCAAACAAGCGAACCTGCCCGGCTCAGGCCTCGCGCCGTGCCCCACCCTTCGGGCTCAAAGCTCATCGACACCTCGTGTGACCCGGCCGGAACCTCGAGCCCAATCAGCAAGGCATTCACCCGAACCAACGGGGTCTCCTCTCCGTCGACGGTGGCAGTCCACCCAATCGGATAGTGAACTTCGCTGAGCACGAGCAACCCGCCGCCGTCCGATTGAACCTCGTACGTCGATCCCTCAGGGTGGTACGTCTTCAGCACCGCTGAAGAATTTCCTGGCCGTCCAATCCGGCCAAGCGTCTCTTCAAACTCCCTGTGCACAAGGGCCGTGGTCTTGGGGTTGATGGACGCGGCGCCATCCACTTCCTCCCTTGGCGAGTCCACGTAGCGCACCTCGTCAACGAACCAAGCTGGCCCCAAACCGCCCGCGAAAGGCAACGGCTGCTCGGCACCGGGAATCAAGAAATACCTCGTGTTCAACATCGCCAACCCCGGCGCAACGGAAGCATCAAGGTTGTACCTGCCAGACTGTATGGCCTGAATCACGGCAGCGCGTTCGTCCGTAAGAACCCGTTCGATGAATTCTTGGTAGCGGCGGAGCTTGGCACCGTGGTACCCCCCCACCGATTTGTGGAAGTACGACGTTCTCGCGTCGTTGAATGGGTTGGCCAAATCAAACACCCGGTAATGCGTGTTTGCGTTCAGCACTTCGAATGCGGCCGCGTCCTCGATGCGGCTGTAGCGACGTGTCAGCTTGATGTCCAATTGATCTTCCCATCGTGCCTTCGCGGCGGCCCACTGGTCGTCAAAGTCTGGAATCGCCTGACGCTCATTCGCCAAAATGACCCGATCCGCGGCCGTTGCTTCGAAGGGGAAGCGCTTGTCCAATTTGGCGACGTAGTTGGAATCGTTCAAATACCGGCCGTCCACAGAGAGCAAGTCCGCTGCGACGAGCACCACCGCACCCAACACGACCCACTGAGCTTGCGTCCAACGTTTGACCAAAGCCAGCGTCAGCAGCAACGCCACCACGGAAAAGGCCAGCGAACGCATCACCTCCTCGCGGAACAATTCGACGCGCATTCCCACCACGCGTTTGCCCAGCTGCTCCATGGCCAAGTCGGGCCGAATGGAACTGGTGAAGTCAAACCAAACCTTGGGCATGAGGTAAAACGCCAGCATCAAGACCGTCGCAGCGGCGCCGCCCACGGCCCAGCGCTTCCAATTCTTCGCCGCTTCAGGTTGGCTCATCTCGTGGAGCGCCATGGCTGCACCCGTCGGAATCGCCAATTGGACCAGCACCAACATCATCTTGGTGTCTCTGAATTTGTTGAAGAGCGGCACGTGGTCCAAAAAGAACTCTGTGAGCGCAGTCGCGTCTCGCCACGACAAAACGACGGCGAGCAGCGAAACGGCCAACAGCGGCCAGCGCAACCACGACGAACCCGCGATCAGCCAGGCAAGAAACAGCGAAAACGCCAGAGCTCCGAAATAAAATGCCCCACCGCTAAAGCGCTGTTCTCCCCAGTAAAGCTGGTTGTTTCCGCCTTTGACATCGGGGATGGCGATGCTCCAAAACTCCCCCCGAGCCATGCTGTATTCCAAAATGTAATCGCGGTTCAAGCCCTCTTGAAGCATGTCTTCTGAACCCCCGTTTTCTTGGGCCACGTTCGCCTTGCCACGGGTTGTGAATTCCGAATACTGTTCCGTCAACGCAAGCTGCCCGGTTTGGGGCAGCGCAGACAACAAGCCGGCCAACAACAACACGCCTGAGGATTGAGCTGCTCGCAGCAACGTGCCTTTCACCGCTGCGTGCACCCAGGCGCCAACTGCAATGGCTCCCAAGAGGTAGAGCAAATAGTACGTCATTTGAACGTGGTCTGCCTCCAAGTGCAAGGCTGCAAAAAACGCTGCGACCCCGGCCCCGGCCCACATACGTCCGCGAAACGCAAGCATCACCCCTGCAACCACGCCGGGCATGGTGGCGATGGCCCGCACCTTGGTGGCGTGACCTGCTGCGAGGTACAAGACATTCAACGAGGACAACCCAAACCCCAGCCCCAAAATCAAGGCCAACCACGGGGAGAGCCCAAGACACAACCCCAACACGTAAGCCGAAATCATGGCCACCAAAACCGTTCCAACCTCCATGGGCATGGCCTTCCGGATCGCCAACCAGATGAACTTGGGTGCCGTTCCGATGTCCGTGCCGGTGATTTGGGTGGTGGGCATGCCGCCAAACATGCTGTCGGTCCACTGCGGAATCTCCCCGTCTTTTCGCTGCAAGTCGCGAGCCTCCTTCGACATGCCTACGTTGTTGGTGATGTCGCCTTGGTTCAAGTGCTTTCCGTCGAAAACGGACGGCGAAAAGAGCAACGAAGCCGCGAAAAACATCACCACTGCCGCGATCACGTGTGGCAACGCCGCGGGCAGAAAAGAACGAAAATCAATGGAGGTCATGCTTGCAAGTTAGGGTGCGACTGGCTCCTGATGGGCGCCGTCTTGAAACGAAATCAGTCCTTCAGCTCTTCAAAGTCGACGTACTCGCCTTCCTTCGAATCGTTCGCACGCTTGCTCGCTCCTGAGGACGATGCACCGGGCGCAGCAGGTTCTGAAAACCGTCCACGACCTCCCCCAAAAACGCGGTCGAGCCAACGCCAAACAAACCACACTGCCACGATGTACAGCAGCGTGCGAAACAGTCCTGCAAACATGTTGCGAAGGTCGTCTTATTTGCTCAAATACAAGTTGCGCTCGCTGTACACCTTGCGGAAGAACGGGTCGCGGAGGTTGGGAATGAACCGGATGGCTTCACCCGTCGATTTCATCTCCGGCCCAAGCTCCTTCTTCACGTTGGGGAATTTCGAGTAACTGAAGACCGGGATCTTGACCGCGTAGCCGTCCATGTGCGGGTTGTGGGGCAAGTCCTTCAACTTGGCGGCCCCGAGCATGACTTTGGCCGCGTGGTTCACGTAAGGCTCCCCGTAGCTCTTCGCAATGAACGGAACCGTCCGAGACGCACGAGGGTTGGCCTCGATGATGTAGACCGTGTCGTCCTTCACCGCGAATTGAATGTTGATGAGCCCCACCGTTTCCAAGGCCAAAGCAATGCGCTTTGTGTAGTCTTCGATTTGCTGAATGACCAAGTCGCCGAGGTTGTAAGGAGGCAGCACCGCGTAACTGTCGCCGGAGTGAATGCCCGCCGGTTCAATGTGTTGCATGATGCCCACGATGCGCACTTCATCCCCGTCACAAATGGCGTCCGCTTCGCATTCCATGGCGCCGTCCAAGAAGTGATCCAGGAGGATTTTGTTGTCCGGCATGTCCCGGAGGATGTCAATCACGTGGTGCTCCAAGTCCTGTTCGTTGATCACGATCTTCATGCGCTGACCGCCCAAAACGTAGGACGGACGAACCAACAACGGGAACCCGAGTTCGCGACTGAGCTCCACCGCCTGGTCGGCGTTCTCCACCACCCCAAACTTGGGGTACGGGATGCCTTCGTTTTTCAGGAGGGTGCTGAAGCTGCCTCGGTCTTCCGCGAGGTCGAGGGCACGGTACGAGGTGCCCATGATCTTGATGCCGTAGCGCTCGAGCTTTTCGGCGAGTTTGAGCGCGGTTTGGCCGCCCAGTTGCACAATCACTCCCTCGGGCTTTTCATGCAAGATGATGTCGTAAATGTGCTCCCAAAACACCGGCTCGAAGTACAACTTGTCGGCCGTATCGAAGTCGGTGGACACCGTCTCTGGGTTGCAGTTGATCATGATGGTCTCGTAGCCGCATTCTTTGGCCGCGAGAACTCCGTGAACGCAGCAGTAGTCGAATTCGATGCCTTGACCAATGCGGTTGGGGCCGCTTCCAAGCACGACAATCTTTTTCTTGTCCGTCACCACGCTTTCGTTCTCTGCCTCTTCGAACGTGCTGTAGTAGTAGGGCGTGAGGGCAGGGAATTCAGCCGCACACGTGTCGACCAACTTGTACACCCGCGTGATGCCTTCGGCGTGTCGGCGCGAATGCACCTCCGATTCGAGGCAATTGAGGATGTGGGCGATTTGGCGGTCGGCGTAGCCTTTCCGTTTGGCTTCGCGAAGCAACGGTGTAGGCACGTCGTCGATGCTGAAGGCCGACAAGTCCTTTTCGAAATGCACAAGCTCTTCGATTTGGCGCAAAAACCACGGGTCGATCTTGGTGGCTTCGAAAATGCTCCGGAACGGGATGCCCAACTTGAACGCGTCGTACACGTGAAAGAGTCGGTTCCAGCTCGCGTTCCGAAGGCTGTCCATGATGGCGTCCTGATCTCGCAATTCGCGGCCGTCCGCCCCCAACCCGTTTCGCTTGATTTCGAGCGACTGACAGGCTTTTTGCAGGGCTTCTTGAAAAGATCGTCCAATGGCCATGACCTCGCCGACGGCTTTCATCTGCAAGCCGAGTTTGCGGTCGCAGCCTGGGAATTTGTCGAAGTTCCAACGCGGAATCTTCACCACAACGTAGTCGAGCGTCGGCTCAAACATGGCGGACGTGTTTCCTGTGATTTGATTCTTAAGCTCGTCGAGGTGGTACCCAATGGCCAATTTGGCGGCAATCTTGGCGATGGGGTAACCCGTGGCCTTGGACGCCAGCGCCGAGGAACGGGAAACGCGCGGATTGATCTCGATGGCGATGATGTCCTCGTTCTCGTCCGGTGAAACGGCGAATTGCACGTTGCATCCGCCTGCGAAATCGCCAATGCTTCGCATCATCTTGATGGCCATGTCACGCATGCGCTGGAACGTGGAGTCGCTCAACGTCATGGCGGGTGCCACTGTGATGCTGTCGCCGGTGTGAATGCCCATCGGGTCGAAATTCTCGATGGAGCACACGATGGTCACGTTGTCGTTGGAATCGCGGAGCAGCTCAAGCTCAAACTCCTTCCACCCCAGCAAGGCCTTGTCGATCATCACCTCGTGAATGGGGCTCAAGTGAAGGCCCCGCTGCAGGTTCTCCTCAAATGCGTCCTTGTCGTAAACCACCGCAGCACCCGCTCCTCCCAGCGTGTAGGAAGCCCGAATGCACAAGGGGTAACCGAATTGTTGCGCCACTTCCTTGCCCTCCAAAAAGCTCTTCGCGGTCGCCTGCGGAGCCATGGGCACATCAATCTCGCCCATCAACTGGCGGAAGGCCTCACGGTTTTCTGTGATGTCGATGGCCTTTGTGTCCACGCCAATCATCCGCACGTTGTACTCCTCCCAAATGCCCATTTCCTCGCATTGAATGGCAAGGTTCAACGCCGTTTGACCGCCCATTGTCGGCAGCACCGCATCGATGTTGGGGTGCTTCTCGAGGATGGTCACGATGGACTCGGGCTCGAGCGGCTCGAGGTAGACGTTGTCCGCGATGACCGGGTCGGTCATGATGGTCGCGGGGTTGGAGTTGATCAGGGTGACTTCGATGCCCTCCTCTTGAAGGCTTCGAGAAGCTTGGCTTCCTGAATAGTCAAATTCACAGGCTTGTCCAATGACAATCGGTCCGCTTCCAATAATGAGGACCGACTTGATGCTGTTGTCTTTGGGCATTTTTTTTTTATCCGAGCGCCTTTTCCTTGCTGAGGACCTGGCATTCGGGCAAGAGAGAGCGTACCAAAGTTGTGGGACGCGGCAAAATTACACGAAGTCACGCCACCTGAAGGCACCTTTGCGGCCCTGCGTTTTCCACAAGTAACCCACGACCCGACCTTTGTGTCGTGCCTCCGCTCTCACACACCTCCTCCTCCACGTCTTGGACCCACGCTGGGTGGACCTGGAATGGGCTTTGGTTGACTCCGAACTCAGACGTTCGCCAAATCGTGGTCGCGTTTCATGGGTTTGGACGCCCGACGGAAGAAATGGGGAATTACCTGCCCCTGTATTCCGAAGGCACCGCGATGCTTTCAGTGGGACTGAGCCACCAAAACGGGAGCACAGCCCCTGAGGGTGACGAGGCGCCTGAACTTGAACCGGAGTTGTTCCAGCGCGCACTCGATTCCTGGGTGGATTCCCTGATTCCCGAGCAGGGCGATCGCCCTGGCCGAGCGTTGCTTGGATATTCGCTCGGCGGGCGCATCGCCTTGACCCTGTTCGAGAGGAACCCCGACGCGTGGAGCGGCATGATCTTGCTCGCGCCAGACGGGTTCCGGAAAAACCCCATGTACCGTTTCGCCGTCGAGACTCGTCTGGGCCGCGCAACGTGGGCTTGGACTGACCGAAACGCGAGCACTGTGCGTTCGTGGATCCGAGGCATTCGCCGAATGAGAATCATTCCTGCACACCTCGAGCACTTCGCTTTGCACCACACCCAAGATCACGCCATGCGCACCCTGGTGGCTCGAACATGGAAGACACATCGCGCGTTTTGGCCCACACGTGCAGGCTCTCGAAAAGCCTGGAGCCAGGCATCGCAGCGAGGGACCTCGGTTTACGCCATCTTTGGCACACGTGACGCCATCATTCCTTGGGCATGGACCCAAGCCTGGCGCTCCTTGGCCAACGACCGCGTTCACTTTCTTCGCATCGAATGCGGACACGTCATGCGGCACCCCGAAACGGTGAAACGGATTGTCCAAGCTATCTTGGCCACCCGTGATGACGTCTCCTAACCTCAAGCCCTGGCTCGATTCCTTGCGCTCAGCTCACGCTGACGGACGCCGACGACTGGCCGTGTTGGTGGACCCTGAAGACGCTCCTTCCGGCGGGCCTTGGCTCGACCTTGTTCGTCGCATTGACACCAGCGAAGCCACGGACGTCTTTGTCGGAGGCAGTTTGGTGACGGAGCACGTGACCCAACGTGTCGTGACGGAATTGAAGCGCACTCTCACCCAACCCGTCGTGCTCTTTCCTGGCTCGCCGAGCCAAGTCGTCGAGGGCGCGGATGCCCTGCTCTTCCTCAGCCTCATCTCGGGTCGAAACCCCGATTTGTTGATCGGACGGCACGTCGAAGCCGCACCACGCATCGCAAGAATGGACCTCGAAACGGTGCCCACGGGATACATGCTGATTGGCGACCCGCCAATGACCGCCGCGGCGTACATGTCGCACAGCCTTCCCATCCCGTCCGGCAAGCCCGAGCTCGCCGTCGCCACCGCACAGGCCGGAGTCATGCTCGGGCTGCAATGCCTGTACCTCGACGCAGGGAGCGGCGCCGGGCAACCCGTCCCCGCCCGCACGATTGCCGCGATTCGCGAAGCGGTGAACGTCCCGCTCATCGTGGGCGGAGGCATGACCTCCCAGGCCGACCTCGAACGAGCATGGCAGGCCGGTGCGACCTGCGTGGTGGTCGGTTCCGCAGTGGAACGCAACCCCGCCATTCTCGGCGAGCTCACGCGCTCGATCAGAACTCCACAGCAAGGGTAATGAACCCGTGTCGCCCCGCTTGGGGATAGACGTACGTCTCGGTAATTTCCGATTCCGAACCACCCAACCAATAGCTGTACGTCCACCCCGTCGCGCTGTACATCGCGTCCAGAAGGTTGTTGCCGAAGAGCGAGACGCTGACGGTTTGGCCTTTCGGCATGACCGACTCCGTGCGCAACACCGCATCCACGGTCGCAAACGAGTCAAGCATCCGGTTTTCGTTGGACGTGTTGTCCAGGAATTGACGGCCGACGTGCTTCGCAATCAAGCTGAGCGACACGCCGGCGAAGGGGCTTTCCTTGGGGGGTTCCAGGGTCAACATCCCCATCGCCACCGCGTTGGGCGACAAGGCCAAATCCGTGTTGCTGTGCTGAATGCGGTTTTCGTAGGAGGGGCCCGCGTAGTCGTAGACCGTTTCCTCGAACTGGGCCACGCGGTTGTCGGACAGGGTCGCATTCCCGTCCAAACGGATCCACGGGCTGGCTTGCCATCCTGCCTCGAGTTCAATCCCCCGGCGCCAGCTGTTCTCGACGTTCACGCGAACCACGTTGCCCACATCGTTCAATGCACCCGTAGCCACGAGCTGATCTCGGTGCTGCATGTTGTACACCGTCGCCGCCACGGCCCAATTGCTCCCGCGCAACGAAGCGCCCGCTTCCAAATCCACCAGTCGCTCCGGACGCAAAGGCGCGTCCTGAGGTGAGTCCAAGTAGTCGGACCGCGCAGGCTCGCGGTGGGCCACAGCTAACGACAAGAACGCCTGGGCGTCGTCGGAAGGCGTCCACGTCAATCCCGCCTTGGGGTTGAAAAAGGTGAGGGTGTCCTGAATGTTGATTGCGCTGTAGTCGTTGTCTCGGCCCGTCGTTTCGTAGTTCACGTGACGAACCTGCGCCTCGGCGTGCCAACGAACGTCGTCGACGTCGCCTGACCATTTGGCGAAGCCGCTCAGGTCCAGCTTTTGGCCCACCGAACGGTAGTACTCGTGGTCGGGAGATGCCCCGGAAGCCACGTCCATCCAAATCACCCGGCCAAAGTGATCCCCCACGTACGACGAAGCCGAAATGCCGTACAACTGGTTCAGCGCCTCGGAACGCCGACCCAAGGTCCACGCCGTTCCCAACAACGTGTTGTCCAGCCAACGCCGACGCACCAAGTCGGTGGAATTCACCGTGTCCGTGCCGAGGATGAACGGCGTCAATTGGTAGTCCGCGAAATCTTCATCCTGGCGGAATTGCTCGTAGAACCCCGCCCCTTTTGTGGCGTACGCAACCGCACCAAGGTCCCAATTCCCCACCTGCTGATCGAGGTGAATCTGGTGGTGATCTTGGCGGTAGTCGTCCACTTCGTTCTCGTATTGGTAGAAGTTGTGAGTCCGTCGGTTGGCGACCAAATCCTCCAGCCGGGCCAAATCGTAGGCCGACGAATAACTCGAGTCCACGTAATTGTACTCGTAGCTGTTCGCCGCCCAGGCGCGCAGGTCGTCGGCGTCCACGGTGTCCGAAAGAGCAATCGCGGGCACGCCGTACCACGCTTGGTAGGTGCGCTCGTGACCGAGGGTCGTGGTGAGGGAGGCGCGGCCCGTTTCCCAGCGTTTGGCGACACGCCCGTAGAGCGAATTCAGGTCGCTTGTCGCCCGATCAACATACCCGTCCGAAGTGATGCGGGAAGCTCGACCCTCGAGCGACCACCCTGCCTGAAGCATGCCCGTGTTCCACGACACGGTCCGTCGGTTGGTCCCAAACGCCCCGCTCCCCAGCACCGCCCGAACGCCCGGCTTGGCCATCGTCCCAAGCGTGTTCACCGACACCGTGGCACCAAACGCCGCAGGGCCGTTGGTGCTCGTTCCCACACCACGCTGGATCTGCAGTCCAGTCATGCTGCTTCCCAAATCAGGCAAGTCCACCCAGTACACGTTTTGTGATTCCGCGTCGTTAAGCGGCACCCCGTTGACGGTCACGTTGATGCGGCTTTGGTCGACGCCACGAATGCGCAGCGCCGTGTAGCCCACGCCGTGTCCGGCGTCCGACGTCACCACCGCAGAGGGAGTCAGACGGAGCAAAAACGGCACGTCTTGCGCGGCGTCTTGTTTTTGGATGTCCTCCCCACTCAAATCAGTGACGGCAAACGGATCTTGCTCCCCGGCCTGGACGGCGGAAACAGTCGCAGTGGCGACGGTGAGGGTGTCGACGTCGAGTTGCGCGAAAGCCATCGCATTCGCGAAAGCCAACAAGAAGGTGAGTAGGTATTGTCCCCAAAAGAAAGAAGTGGATGAACCTTGTGTCATGGCGTTGATTTTGTTCCTTGACACAGGAGACCAAACCGGCCCCAATGACCCGCACGGCGAGTCTGTCGCTCCCTTCCCAGCATAACCTGGGCAGGTTCGGAGGGTATCATCTCAGCCTTTCGGCACCCCTGCGTCGCTGCAAATGTAACGTACCTTCGAACAAGACCCCATGAACCCGTCGCAAGCCACACCTCTTGAACAGCAAGCCGCCATCGCCGCAGCCGGAGCAGCTGCGCGTGTGTTGTTGAGCGCCCTGCCCAAGAGCGACAGCGACTTGCACATCGCTGAGAAGGCCGACGGATCGCTCGTCAGCGACGCGGACATGGCCTCGCAGCAGGTCATTCAGGAACACCTGGCCTCGGCTGAGCTCCCGGTCCTGAGCGAGGAGGCCGCCGCCCCGGACTACGACGTTCGCAAAGACTGGCCCCGATTCTGGCTCGTCGACCCCCTCGACGGCACCGAATCCTTTCTTCGCAGCCGCTCGGGGTTTGCCGTGAACATCGCCCTCTGCGACGAAACGGGGCCGATTTTTGGCGTGGTGGCCGACCCCCTGGCGAACCGCATGTACCTCGGCGGCGTCGGGGTTCCCGTGCAAGTCGCACCCCTCGACGGCTCCACGGTCCGGCAGGTGCACCCCTCGGCCATCCAACGCCCGTATCGTTTGGTCACATCCTGGATGGAGGAGGCCAAACTCACGGACCTCGTCCCGCCCAACATCGACCCCGCCGACGTGGTGGCCCGCCCCATCAGTGGCGCCCTGAAGTTTTGCCTGCTCGCGACGGGCGATGCGGAAATTCACGCCCGAACCGGATCGTACATGGAATGGGACTGTGCCTCGGGCGACGCGATCCTTCGTGGCATGAACATCGACGTGGTCGATTTGAATGGCGAGCGCCTGAAGTACAATTCACCGTCGCTTCGCGTCACCGGCCTGCGCTGCTCCCGCGTTTGATTCGCGTCACCGGTAGAGGGAGTCGCGGTACGGCCCTCCGTCAAACTCCCCGAGCATCTCGAGGTAGTTGCGGTACCGACTCTGCGCCACCTCGCCGTCCTGAACCGCCTCACGGACGGCGCACCCCGGCTCTTTGTGGTGCACGCAGTTGTGGAATTTGCAGTCGGGAAGTCGCCGGAAAAACTCCGGAAAGTGATGGTTCAGTGTATCTCGCTCCAACGTCACCAGCCCAAACCCCTTGATCCCTGGCGTGTCCACCAAAAACCCTCCCTCCGGGAGCGCATGCATCTCCGCGAACGTCGTGGTGTGCCGCCCCTTGTTGTGCGACTCGCTCACTTCGGCAGTCTTCAATTCCAAGCCAGGAATGAGCCGGTTGATCAACGTGCTTTTGCCCACCCCGGAGTGGCCGGACAAGACGTGGATGCCTTTGGCCAACTCGGCGCGCAAGGTGTCGAGGCCTTCCCCGGTTTGTGCACTCACTTCAAGCCAACCGTAGCCCGCGTCCCGATACACCTCCGCCAAGGCCACAGCTTGCTCACGTTCCTCGTCGGTCAACGCGTCGATTTTGTTGAGCACCACCGTGGTGGGAATGCCGTACGCCTCGGCCGTGACCAAAAAGCGATCCATGAATCCCGTGCTGGTCCGCGGTGCCGCCATGGTGACCACCAAAAACGCGCGGTCCAGGTTGGCCGCCACCACATGACTTTCGTGGGACAGGTTCACGGACTTCCGAATGATGCAGTTCTTGCGCTCGTGAATTTTGGTGATGACGCCTGTGCCGTCCTCCACCTCTTCCCAATCCACCCGGTCGCCCACGGCCACCGGATTGGTCGATCGAAAGCCTTCCAAGCGAAGGCGACCGGCAGGCCGCGATGAAATCACTTCTCCTCCGTCACGCAACACGTCGTACCACGACCCCGTGGTCCGGAGCACCGTGCCGACGCCTTTGCTCACGAGGTGAGAGCTTTGAATTGAGCCTCCAAGCCCCCTTCGGCGGCCACGAATTGGGCAAGCGGGGCGTCCGCCACGATTTCTCCCAGCCGGATCAGCACGACCCGGTCGCACATGGCCTCCACCTCCTGCATAATGTGGGTACTCAAGATGACCGTTCGATCTTCCCCCAGACGGCGAATCAAGGCCCGAATGTCCACGAGTTGGTTGGGGTCAAGGCCCGACGTGGGCTCGTCCAAAATCAGCACCTCTGGATTGTGAATCAACGCCTGGGCCAACCCAACCCGCTGGCGGTACCCCTTGGACAGTTGACCAATTTGCTTGTGCACCTCCGGCAACAAGCCGACCTCGCTCAGCACTTCCTCCACACGCGCATTGCGGTTGGGAACCCCGTGGATGCCGGCCACGAAACGCAAATATTCTCGGACGTACATGTCCTCGTGAAGGGGGTTGTGTTCAGGAAGGTAGCCGACCCGTTTTTTGGTCTCCAAAGGAGCCTCCATCACGTCGTGCCCGCACACATCAATGCGTCCCGCCGTGGGAGGCAAATACCCCGTAATGAGGCGCATCAACGTGGACTTACCTGCCCCGTTGGGGCCGAGCAAACCCACCACTTCTCCACGATTCAACCGCAAGCTCACGCCCTTCAGGGCCCGCTGTTCGCCAAACCGCTTTTCTACGCCTTCGATCGCAATGGACATGACGCGAAGGTACCGCCCGCGGCGGGTCGGGCACAAAAAAAACCGCACCCAAGCCGGGCGCGGTTTCTTTCGTCGTGAAACGTCGTGGAGCGACCTCTTACATCATGCCGCCCATGCCACCGCCCATGGGGGGAGCAGCTGGCGACTCTTCAGGGATGTCGGTGATTACACACTCCGTCGTGAGGACCATGCCAGAGATGGACACCGCGTTTTCGAGCGCCACGCGAGTCACCTTGGTGGGGTCGATGACGCCCGCTTCGTAGAGGTTTTCGAACACCTCCGTCCGTGCGTTGTAGCCGAAGTCACCTTCGCCTTCGCGCACCACATTCACCACCACCGCGCCTTCGCCGCCAGCGTTTGCCACGATTTGACGGAGGGGCTCCTCGATGGCACGAAGCACAATCTTGATGCCTGTGGTCTCGTCGGCGTTGTCTCCTTCCAAATTCGTGAGTTTGGAAGCGACCCGGATGTAAGCTGTTCCTCCTCCAGGAACAATGCCTTCTTCCACCGCCGCACGGGTGGCGTGCAAAGCGTCGTCCACGCGGTCCTTCTTTTCCTTCATTTCCACTTCAGTGGCCGCACCGACGTAGAGCACCGCGACGCCTCCCGCCAACTTTGCGAGACGCTCTTGAAGCTTCTCGCGGTCGTAATCGGACGTGGTGGTTTCGATTTGGGCTTTAATCTGGCCAACACGGGCCTCAATGGCGGCCTTGTCGCCGGCACCGTTCACCACCGTCGTGTTGTCCTTGTCGATGGTGATTTTCTCGGCCGTACCAAGGTCCGCAATGGTCGTGTTCTCCAGCTTCAAACCGGTTTCCTCCGAGATGACTTGGCCGCCCGTGAGGATGGCGATGTCTTGGAGCATGGCCTTGCGGCGATCTCCAAACCCGGGGGCCTTCACGGCCGCCACTTTCAACGCACCACGGATCTTGTTCACCACGAGCGTGGCCAAAGCCTCGCCGTCCACATCTTCAGCGATGATCAAGAGAGGACGACCGCCTTGGGCGGTTTGTTCCAACACGGGAAGAAGGTCCTTCATGTTGGAAATCTTCTTGTCGTGAATCAAGATGTAAGGGTTGTCGAGTTCGGCCTCCATCTTGTCCGGGTTGGTCACGAAGTAGGGAGAGAGGTAGCCGCGGTCGAACTGCATGCCTTCCACCGTCTTCACTTCCGTCTCGGTGCCCTTGGCTTCTTCGACCGTAATGACGCCTTCGTTGCCCACCACCTTCATCGCCTCTGCAATCAACGAACCGATGGTCTTGTCGTTGTTGGCCGAGATGGTTCCAACTTGCTCGATTTTGCTGTTGTCACTTCCGACTTCACGGCTGATTTCACGCAAGCCCGCGACGATGGCTTCTGCTGCCTTGTCCATGCCTCGCTTGAGGTCCATGGGGTTGGCGCCGGCCGCCACGTTGCGAAGTCCCTCGCCAACGAGTGCCTGTGCAAGTACCGTGGCGGTCGTCGTTCCGTCGCCGGCCACGTCCGCGGTCTTGGAAGCAACTTCCTTCACCATCTGAGCCCCCATGTTCTCTACGGGGTTCTCGAGCTCGATTTCTTTGGCCACGGAAACCCCGTCCTTGGTGACGGAGGGAGCGCCAAATTTCTTGTCAATGACCACGTTCCGTCCCTTTGGACCGAGGGTCACTTTGACTGCGTTCGCCAACGCGTCCACGCCTGCCTTGAGGTTGGCCCGGGCTTCGCTGTTGAATTGAATGTCTTTCGCCATGGTTGTATTTGTTCAGTGTTGAGGTTTGGTCCGAAGGTTAGAGAATCGCGAGGATGTCGGATTCACGCATGATCATGTAATCGGTGCCTTCGTACTGAAGCTCCGTACCGGAGTACTTGCCGTAGAGCACGGTGTCACCGACTTGAACCGTGGTTGGCTCGTCTTTTTTGCCGGGGCCCACGGCCACAACCGTGCCTCGTTGAGGCTTTTCCTTCGCGGAATCAGGGATGATGATGCCACTCGCGGTGGTCTGTTCGGCGGCTGCGGGTTCTACCAGAACGCGGTCAGCCAGAGGTCGAATGTTGACAGACATGAATTGTGCAGTTGTTGTGTTTTCGTTTGAGGTGCCGAAGCACATCACGCTTTTGGCGATTTCCGTGCCAACTGCTTCTGGGCGAAAGAACCCTGACAGAGGTGTCAGACCGCGACCAAAAGCAAGACACCCTGTCAGCGATTCTGACAGGGTGTCTTGCGCGCACGGGGCGCTGAGAGGTGGAAGGTGCCTTTACTGAGCGGCTTCAATGGGAGCCGTCGGAGCGAAGCTCTCGTCTACACCCACGTCAAGGGAACCGTTCCCGGCGAAGCTGCCGACCACGATGCACAGCACGAAGAGAGCAACCGCGAGGTACCACGTGGCCTTCTCGAGGAAGTTGGTGGTGCGCTGCACTCCGCCGATTTGGCTGGCGCCTTGGAATCCGGTGGCGAGTCCTCCTCCTTTGGGGTTTTGGACCAAAATCACTGCCCCCAAGAGGAAGCAGACAATCAAAATGACGACGGTCAGAAAGGTGATCATGTTCAGATGTTCAAGAGTTACGCAGCTTTTTCAGCTGGGCCGCAAAATAAACACTTTTTTCTGGGTATTTCAAAGCGAGAAGCTTGTAAGCTTTCCTGGCGCGGCTCATTTGGCCCTGTTGGGCGTAGAGTTTCGCCATGGTTTCGGTGACCAAACTTGAGTCTTCTACCAACCCCTGCTTGGCCCATTCCTCCGTGGTTTCCAAGCTGTCGCGGACCGGTCCGATTTTGACGTCGCCCTTCGCTAGGAAGGCGTCGATCAGCGCAGCAGCTCCCTGCTCGGCGAGTTGAGGGGAACCAAAGCCCGTATCCTGGGCTCGCTGGGCCAACCATTGTGCGAACAGGCTGATGGGTTTGGGCGCGGAACTCACACCGGGCACGGCAACTTTCCCGACGACGGAAGGTTCAGACCCGGCCGAACCCTCTCCCGATTCAGCCGTCCAGGCCTGAACGTCCTGTTCAATGACCGAGGCGATGGCCGCCACCATGGAATCTCGTGTGTCGGCCTCGGAAGACGGAGTTTCCTGCTCCGACTCCGAGAGATCCACTTCGGACGGCGAATGAGGCGCAGCGTCAGTCGGGACGTCGACAGGATCGTTGGCCGGCGAGGTGCCCTCTTGACCGTGCCATACCAGGCCGACCAATTCTTCTTCAGACACCTCCGGGGCGGCTTCAATTTCAACGTGCACCGCCCGGGCCGCCTCCACCAAGGCCGGGCCGGTGAGGTAGGCGAACAAGGCACGACGCGACGGCACGTGAGCACCCGCTTGCAGGAGGTGATCGCGGCGCTCGAGGTTTTGGGCTTCCTCGGAAGCCTTGGCCAACATCATCCGAAGCGGTCCGGCGTAGGGATAGCGCTCGACAAACTCGCGCAACACGGCAACGTCCCCGGGAGCGGGGCCGTTCTTAAGCCAAGATTGAAGTTGCGCGCTGTCCATGTCACCAATTTCCTAGGGTGGCGTTGAACATGTCTTGGGAAAGCAGCTCTCCAAGCTCTTCGACCAAGGCCTCTTCCTGCGAAAAAACGTCTTGGTCGCTCGGCAAATCCACGTAGCGGCTGAAGGTTCGCTCTGTGCTCAATTCCGGATCGAGTTCGTTCACGTAGGTCAAGACCAAACTCACGGTCACGCGGTTGGCCCCGGCCGTCTCGTCGCCCTGAACGTTGATGGGCCGCACTTCCCAACCCACAACGCGCGCACTGAATTCGAGCTCCCCGTCCTCCACGAGCCGGAGGGTGCTCTGCCGCTGAACTCGATCGCGAAGCGCCTCGGACAGGGACTGGGCTGCGGTGGCCGACACGAGCGGATGGGCCGGTTCAAAATCTTGCACGCTGAACGTGGAGGCTCCGGAGGTTTGGGCTCCATAAGGAGAGTACACCCCGCAGGAGTGGAGGACGGCTGCCATCGCCCAAGCACCCCAAACACGTCGAATCTGCCCCGTCATTTCAGGTCGTATTCTTTGATTTTCCGGTACAAGGTGCGCTCGGAGATCCCGAGTTCCTCCGCCGCGTATTTCCGCTTGTTCCGATGCTTTTCAAGGGCGCGACGGATGAGCTCCTTTTCAGAATCTTGCAAGGAGAGCACCACTTCGTCGGCGGGTTGGTGGTCGACGTCCTGCGTGTCGTCGTCGCCGGAAGGGGCACCCTGACCAGCAAATTGCGGCAGCGCCGCCAAAGCGCGCTGCGCCTCTGCAGGCGTCATGTCCTCTTTGAAAACGCGTTGCACCAGCTCCGCCTCTTCGTCGCTGCCTTGCAATCCCCCGTGCTTCATGAGGGACATCACAAGTTGCTTGAGGTCGTTCAAATCGCCCTTCATGTCGAACAGCACCTTGTACAGGATTTCCCGTTCGTCCATGCCTTCGGAGGGATTGGATGCGGCGGCGCTCGGCAAGCGGCTGCGATGCGTCTCAGGCAGGTAGCCAAGGAGCGTGTCGGCGTCGATGCGCCGGTCGGTTTCCAGGATGCTCATTTGCTCCGTCACGTTTTTCAATTGACGGATGTTTCCCGGCCAAGGATAGTGTTCGAGGATTTCGATTGCTTCGTCGTCCAAACTCAGAGGCGGCATCCGGTACTGCTCGCTGAAGTCCGTGGTGAACTTCCGAAACAACAAATGCACGTCGCCCGTGCGCTGCCGGAGCGGCGGAAGTTGAATGGGGACCTGGCTGAGACGGTAGTACAGGTCTTCCCGGAACCGGCCTCGGGAAATCGCATCGTCAAAATCAACGTTGGTGGCGGCGACGACGCGGACTTCGGTTTTTTGGACTTTCGAGGACCCTACCTTCATGAATTCGCCCGTCTCCAGAACACGCAACAAGCGCACCTGCGTTGTCAAAGGCAATTCCGCCACCTCGTCCAGGAAAATCGTACCTCCGTTCGCTTCCTCGAAATACCCCTTGCGCGTTTCCGTGGCCCCCGTAAACGCGCCCTTCTCGTGGCCAAACAACTCCGAGTCGATGGTGCCTTCCGGGATGGCGCCGCAGTTCACCGCCACGTACGGGCCATGTTTTCGGGAACTGAATTGGTGCACGATGCGCGGCATGATTTCCTTGCCCGTCCCGCTTTCGCCGAGCACAAGCACACTGATGTCCGTCGTCGCCACCTGAGCCGCAACGCTCAACGCACGCTCCAGCGCAGGCGAGTTGCCCACGACACCAAACCGTCGCTTCAACGCCCCAACATCCATGCCTTAGCTGTCTTCAGGTTCGTCGGTCACCTCCCCCATCAAGGTCACTGGGGTGCAGTCAAACGTCTTGACGTTGACGTATTGGCCGGGCTTCAAATCGCCCTTGGGAAAGACCACCACGGTGTTGTGGGTGGTCCGCCCAAAAAACTGGTCGTCCCGCTTCTTGCTCGTCCCTTCAATCAACACGCGATGCACTTTGCCCACCAAGGCCTGGGTGCGCTCTTTGCCATGAACCATTTGGCGTGCGATCACTTCTTGCAATCGCGCGCCTTTGACTTCCTCGGGGACGTCGTCTTCAAACTTGCGCTCGGCCAAGGTTTTGGGACGTTCGCTGTACTTGAACATGAAGGCCATCTCGTAGCGCACTTCGTCCATAAGGGACAACGTGGCTTCGTGCTCCTCCTGAGTTTCTCCGCAAAAGCCCGTGATGACGTCCGTGCTGATGGCGCAGTCTGGCATGATGCGGCGGATGGCTGCAATGCGGTCGAGGTACCACTCGCGAGTGTAACCCCGATTCATGCGCTTGAGCACGTCGCTGTGCCCGCTCTGCACCGGAAGGTGGATGTACTTGCAAATGTTCTCGTGACGCGACATGGCGTGCAGAACATCGTCGGTCATGTCCTTGGGGTGAGACGTGCTGAACCGCACGCGCAAATCCGGATTCACCGCCGCGACCATCTCAAGCAACTTCGCGAACCGAACCACGGGCTGCGTCTCGTCCTTGATCACGCCTTTGTTGTCGATGTTCCATTTGTAGGAGTCGACGTTTTGGCCCAAAAGCGTGATCTCCCGATACCCCGCGTCAAACAGCTCTTGCGCCTCACGGACAATGCTCTGCGGGTCCCGGCTTCGCTCGCGACCACGGGTGAACGGCACCACGCAAAACGAACACATGTTGTCGCAACCGCGCATGATGCTGATGAACGCCGTCACACCGCTGCTGTCAAGACGCACAGGGCTGATTTCGGCGTAGGTCTCTTCGCGAGAAAGCAACACGTTGACCGCTTTTTGGCCTCCTTCGACTTGGTCTACAAGGTTGGGCAAATCGCGGTAGGCGTCTGGCCCCACCACCAAATCCACCAATTTCTCCTCTTCGAGCAGTTTTTCACGCAGCCGCTCCGCCATGCAGCCGAGCACTCCGACCACGAGGCTCGGATTCTTCGCCTTGTTGCCTTTGAAGTGCACCAAGCGGTTGCGTACGCGTTGTTCCGCGTTGTCCCGAATGGCACAGGTGTTGAGCAACACGAGGTCGGCCTCGTCTTCGTCGCGCGTCGTTTGGTATCCCGCATCCGACAGAATGCTCGCCACGATTTCGCTGTCGCTGAAATTCATTTGGCACCCGTAGCTCTCAAGGTACAATTTTCGTGCGCCTGCGCCGGGCCCAGCCACCACGGTGGCCTCTCCTTGACGCCCTTCGTCCAAGACGTGTTCTCCTTCTCGCATGGTGCAAATGTAAGCCACTGACAAATTGTCACCCCTTTAGGGGTACCCCAAATGAAGGTGCTTTTCTGTGGCTCAAACGAACGAAAGTCTCCGCGAGTTGTCTTTATTTTGCCCGCCCAAACCCGTTCTCATGGCCAAAAATCTCGTCATCGTAGAGTCGCCTGCCAAGGCCAAAACCATTGAAGGCTACCTCGGAAAGGACTTCACCGTCAAGTCTTCCATGGGCCACATTCGCGACCTCGCCAAAGGCAACGACAGCGTGGACATCGAGAACGATTTCGCCCCGAAATACGAAGTAAGCCCGTCATCAAGAAAGGTGGTTTCCGAGCTCAAATCGCTGGCGAAAAAAGCCGAAACCGTCTGGCTTGCGACGGATGAGGACCGTGAAGGAGAAGCCATCAGTTGGCACCTCGTGGAAGCACTCGATTTGGCGCCGGAACAAACCAAGAGAATCGTCTTTTCGGAAATCACCAAACCGGCGATTTTGAAAGCCATCGAGTCCCCTCGAACGGTGGATGCCGACCTGGTGAATGCACAACAAGCACGGCGCATTCTGGACCGGCTCGTGGGCTTCGAGCTCAGCCCGGTCCTTTGGCGCAAGATCCGTCCCTCGCTCAGCGCCGGACGCGTCCAGAGTGTGGGCGTGCGAATTGTGGTGGACCGGGAACGGGAAATCGACGCCCACACGACCAAGTCTTCGTTCCGGGTTGTTGGACATTTCGACACGGGAAAGGCCGTCGTGAAAGCCACGTGCAGCGAATCCTTCTCCACGGAAGCGGAAGCGCAGTCTTTCCTCGACGCATGCACTTCCGCCACCCACATCGTGTCGTCCATTGAGACCAAGCCGTCCACCAAGAAACCGGCCGCCCCGTTCACCACGTCCACCCTGCAACAAGAAGCTTCCCGAAAGCTGAGTTTCAGCGTATCCCGGACGATGGGGGTGGCTCAGCGACTCTACGAAGCGGGACGCATCACCTACATGCGTACCGATTCCACCAACCTCAGCGACGTCGCCCTCGAAGCAGCCGAGAAGGAAATTGCCCAAACCTTTGGGCCGGAATACACCCACAAGCGGACCTACGCATCCAAATCCAAGGGAGCGCAAGAGGCGCACGAGGCCATTCGCCCCACGGACATGTCGGCTTCTGCCGTCGACGCCTCTCGCGAGGAACAGCGCCTGTACGACCTCATCTACAAGCGCACCCTCGCCTCGCAGATGTCGGACGCCAAACTGGACAAAACCGTCGCCAAGATTTCCGTTTCAGGACGAGAAGAAGACTTCGTTGCTCGTGGCGAGGTCATCACGTTCGAAGGGTTTTTGAAACTGTACCTCGAAGGCACGGACGACGAGGACGGCGCCGACGAAACCACCAAGGACATGCTTCCGGCAATGACCGAGGGTCAGGCCGTCACCCGAGATGCCATTGTGGCCACGGAAAGGTTCAGCAAGCACCCGCCGCGATACACGGAAGCGAGCTTGGTCAAGCGCCTCGAGGAACTGGGCATCGGCCGGCCTTCCACCTACGCTTCCACCATCGATGTCATGCAAAAGCGTGGCTACGTGGTGAAGGAGGATCGGGACGGCACCCCTCGCGAGTACCGGGTGCTGACGTTGACAGCGCACCAAATCTCTGCTGCCACGGAAACCGAAAACGCAGGGCAAGAGCGCGGAAAGCTTTTCCCCACGGACATTGGCTTGGTGGTGAACGACTTTTTGCTCGAACACTTCCCCAACATCCTCGATTACAACTTTACTGCAGACGTCGAGGAAGAATTTGACGTGATTGCGCGGGGTCAGCTCGATTGGCGTGCCATGCTCAAGCGGTTCTATGCTCCGTTTAAGGAGACCGTAGACACCACCATGGAAAACGCAGAGCGAGCCTCGGGCGAACGCATTCTGGGAGTTCACCCTGAATCCGGGGCACAAATCCTGTGCCGCATCGGCCGGTACGGCCCCATGGCCCAAATCGGCGGTCCAGACGACGAGGAAAAACAATTCGCCTCCCTCCTGCCCGGCCAGTCCATCGAAACGCTGACCCTCGAAGAAGCCCTCGACCTGTTCAAGTTGCCTCGCACGCTCGGGGACCACGACGGAAAGAAAATCACGGCGGCGATTGGTCGGTTTGGGCCGTACGTTCGGTACGACGGGAAATTCGTGTCGCTCAAGGCCGACGAAGGAGACGACCCCTACACAGTCACCTTGGAGCGCGCCGTAGAGCTGATTCAAGCCAAGGCTGCGGCCGACGCAAAGGCCCTCATCAAGGTCTTTGAAGAGGACGACACCGTGCGTGTGTTGAACGGCCGATATGGCCCTTACATCAAAGCCGGCCGGTTGAACGCCACCATTCCGAAGGACGAAAAACCGGAAGACGTGACTTGGGAACGTGCACAAGAGTTGATCGAAGAGGCCAAAAACCGGCCTAAGCGCGGTCGCCGAAAAAAGCCCTAACCCCCTGAGGGTCAGAACTCTTCCTTGCGGCATTCACATTCTGTTGTGAATGGTTGTTGAATTGCGGCGTTTCAAGTGGGCGTTGCTGCTTCGACCTTGCGGTCCAAGCGGCCCTTTTGGCCTCAAAACTCTGGTTCATGCTCGACGGATTCCTCGACTTGTTCGAACCGGTCAACGCCCCCGACTTCTCCAACGCGGAAGGGGTGGCGCGGATCGCCGACCGCATTGAAGCTCACCGCTTCGACGCTCGACCCATGCTCGAAGGAGCGCGCGTGGCGTTGTTTGGCGTCAACGATGGCAGGAGGTCGGGGGACAACGAAGGATGTGCCGGCGCTCCGGACGCCATTCGACATTGGCTGTACCAACTGGTTCCACCTCACCCCTGGCAACCCACTGTGGATCTTGGTGACATTCGCGCAGGCGCCACGGAAGAAGACACTTACGCGGCCGTGCAATCGGTGGTGACCGAACTCGTTCAGATGGGCATCATCCCGATTGTGATCGGAGGCGGCCACGACTTGACCATTCCGATGTACCGTGCGCTGGAATCGGTAGGGCGCCCCATGAACCTCGTGACAGTGGACCCGCGGCTCGATTTCGGGGGAGATCCCAGCCTCGTCAGCTCTCGAAACCACATGAACAGTGTGGTCATGCACGAACCCAACTTCCTGTTTGACTACGCCAACGTCGGACACCAGGGCTACATGACTGACCCGGACACGCTGGAACTTCTCGAGCGCCTGCAATTTGAGGCCATTCGCCTCGGCGGGTTGCTGGCCAACATGCGCCACGTGGAACCCGTCGTGCGCAACGCAGATCTGGTCACGGTGGACATGGCCTCCGTGCGCGCATCGGACCATCCGGCTTCGACCCATGCCAGCCCCAACGGCATGACAGCGGAGCACCTCTGCCAGCTTGCCCGCTACATCGGGATGAGCGACCGCCTTTTGGCGACAGGATTTTTTGAGCACAACCCCGATCTCGACGACCGCGGAAGAGGCGCACATTTGGTTGCCCAAGGGATTTGGCACGTCTTGGACGGCGTCTACAACCAGAAAGGCGACCACCCCAAATGCAGCACCGAAGACTACCTCAAATACGTCGTGGACTTGCCTGGGGAAAACCACGAAATCGCGTTCTTCAAAAGCCCCAAAAGCGACCGATGGTGGATGGACGTCCCAATGCCAGCCAACGACAAAACGAACCTTTTGCCCAGTTTGCTCGTACCCTGCTCTTATGAAGAGTACGTGGAAGCCTCCGAAGGCACTCTGCCGGACCGGTGGTGGCGCACGTACCAAAAACTGGCCTAACAACATGTCTACTCTCAGCAACAGCTCAACGGCACGAAGCACGCAGAAATGGCTTGCGCATTGGGAAAATCCCTATATTAGCCAACCTCTGCGCTTACGCGTAGCGGCTCAACCTGCTGAAAATCAAAGGAATAAGATGATTCGCAACATCGCAATTGGCCTTGGCTTGGCTTGCCTCACTGTTGGGCAAGCTTCAGCCCAACAGGACCCTCAAATGACGCAATGGTTCAACGACCTCGCGGCATTCAACATCGGGGCTGCTGGAGAAGACAACTTGACGCACGTCAATGCGTGGTACCGCAACCAATGGATGGGCGTAAACGGAGCCCCTGTCACCACGATGATCAACGTTCATTCCAACGTTGATTTCATTCCAGGCGCACTCGGTTTCCAGCTGTACCAAGACGAGATTGGTCAGGAATCCAACACGATGGTGAAGCTTGGCTATGCCTACCACCTTTCCCCCTTGGCCAACGGTGCGCACATCGGGGTTGGTCTGAACGTTTCCTTGTTCAGCAAATCGTTTGACGCCGACTGGATTGCTGTGGACGATTGGCAGAGTGATCCGGCCATTCCCGCTGCGAGCAGTTCAGGCACCTCGGCTGACGTTGATTTGGGCGTCTTCATGCGGAAAGGCGACGAGTACTACGCCGGGCTCTCGTTGACGCACGTCGCAGAGGTCCAAATGTCCACCCTTGACATCGTTCCTACACGTCACTACTACTTCATGGGCGGCTACAACTACCCGTTGAGTGGAGACCAACTTTTGTTGCGCAGCAACTTGCTCGCGAAAACAGACTTGAATGCCACGGCTGTCGACGTCAATGTCAACGTCTTGTGGGACGACTTGGTGTGGGGTGGGTTGTCTTGGCGTCCTGGGGACGCCGTGGCCCCTGTGGCTGGCGTGCAGTACAGCATGTCGAAAAAGGAAGGCATCACTTCCAGCACTCAAGTCTTCAAACTCGGATACTCCTTTGACGCGACCATCAGCGAATTGCGTACGTACAGCACCGGTTCTCACGAACTGTTTTTGTCTTACGCATTCAAGTTTGTGACGACGCCAATCGAAAACAAGTACGCCAACCCTCGATTCCTGTAAGACACACGAAACCATGTCTTCCGAGCGTTGTACTTACGCCTAACCTATCTGCAAGAAAACCAATCCATGAAAAAGCTCCTGATGATCCTCGTTGCACCCGTCATGTTGTCGGCGTGCTACATGGGGCCCCAGGGCGAGCTGGTGGGAGTTCACCCCCGGCAGTACTGGGAACAATCCAACCCCTACGGGATGAACTACATTCACTTTGGTTCCTACACCATGGGGCCAAGTGACCAAGATGTTCCCTTCGCCTTGAACACGCGCTCCAAAACGGTGACCATTCCGCCGTTCTACATGGACGTTCACGAAATCACCAACAACGAGTACCGCCAATTCGTGAATTACGTGCGCGATTCGTTGTACCTGCAAACCCTTGCAGACAATGACGACGACCGTTATTACATCGCGGAAAACGCGCGTGGTCAAGAATTGGACCGGTTCGTTGACAAGGGGTTCTTGCTAAATTGGGAGGAGCCCATCGATTGGGCGGATGAAGACATCTTTGACCTCCTTTACGACGAGTTTTTCCTGCAGGGTTCGGACCAGTTCTACAACCGCCGGGAAGTGGACTCCCGGAAGCTGAATTACCGCTATTACTGGGTGAATATGGACGCCGCAGCCAAGAAAGGAGCACGTGACGAAGAATACGGGGAAGTCAACAGCCTGAACCAACTTCACTCCACGCGTCGCCACAGCGACCGGGCGCAGTTTGTTGTCGAAGAAATCATCAACGTCTACCCCGACACGTTGGTTTGGATTCACGACGCCACCTACGCGTACAACGAGCCTTACGCTGAAATGTACTTCTGGCACCCTGCCTTCGACGACTACCCCGTGGTGGGTGTGACGTGGGGGCAAGCCAAGGCTTTCAATGCGTGGCGAACCCAAATCATGAACGAGTGGAAGCAAAAGAACAACGAGACTTTCGTCCAAAAGTTCCGCCTCCCCTCGGAAGCCGAATGGGAGTTTGCAGCTCGTGGAGGTCGTGAGTTGGCTCCGTTCCCTTGGGGTGGTCCTTACGCACGGAACCAGCAAGGTTGCGTCTTGGCCAACTTCAAGCCGATGCGCGGCGACTACGTGGAAGACGCCAACGCGTACACTGCTCCCGTCGAGTCCTACAGCCCCAACGACTACGGCCTGTACAACATGAGCGGAAACGTGGCGGAATGGACCAACACGGCATACGACGAAACGGTGTATGACTTTTCTTGGGATTTGGCCCCGGATTACGTCTACCATGCCAAAGTAGACGACCCTCCTGCCCTCAAGCGCAAAGTCATCCGCGGAGGCTCATGGAAAGACATTGGCTACTACTGTCAGACCGGCACGCGTACGTTTGAGTACAGTGACACCGCGAAGGCGTATATCGGATTCCGCTCTGTGATGTCCTACCTCGGACGAGGCAAGTCCGGATTGCCCGAAGAGTGGAATTGATCTTGTCAGGCGTGAATTGAAACCGCACGCCTTTTTGAACACTAAAACCAACCTGCGCAGCGTTGAGTCGCTGTATTGAAACCAACCTAAACCCGAAACCATGAAACCAGGAAGCAAGCAATGGAAGAACTTTATGGCCAAGCTCTACGGATGGGGCGCCGCCATCGTAATTATTGGAGCGCTGTTCAAAATCCAGCACTGGGAAGGTGCATCGCTCATGCTTATTCTTGGTTTGGGAACGGAAGCCTTCATCTTCTTCATGTCGGCGTTTGAAAAGCCGCACGAAGAGCCCGACTGGTCGTTGGTTTACCCACAACTCGCCACCGGCGAAGGAGCGGACAAGACCCCCACGCAGCAGTTGGACGACATGTTGAGCAAAGCGAACATTGACTCCGAAGTGATTGCCAAGTTGGGTGACGGGATGCGCCATCTCGGCGAGCAGGCTTCCAAAATGGGTGAAGTGGCTGACGCTTCTGTGGCAACCAAAGGCTACAGTGACGCGTTGGTGAAAGCCTCCAACCGTGTGGACGATTTGAGCGCCACCTACGAGGAAGTGAGCCAAGGTCTTACGGGCTTGGTAAAAGCAAGTGCGGAGGGTGCCGCGACAGGAGACGGGTTGGCCAAGATGAACGAGAATTTGAACTCGCTCAACTCCATGTACGAAAGCCAACTGGCACAACTCGAGCAAAACAAAGCGTTGTTTGCAGGAATGGGCGAGCTCGTCACCAATCTGAATGAGTCCATTGAGGACACCAAGGTGTACAAGGAGAACATCTCCGAATTGGCGAAGAATTTGGCCTCTCTCAACACCGTTTACGGCAACATGTTGAACGCCATGGGTGGCGGACGCAGCTAAGCATCTGAACCATGGCCGGAGGAAAAGAAACACCGCGTCAAAAGATGATCGGGATGATGTACCTCGTCCTGACCGCACTTTTGGCCCTGAACATCTCCAAAGAAGTCTTGAACGGCTTCGTGAAAGTGGAGAACAGTTTGCAAGACACCCAGAGTACCCTCAAGGGTAAAGTGGCGGAAACTCTGACCACCCTTGAGGTGAAATACGCCCAGAACAAAGAAAAAGTTGGTCCTTTTATGGACAAAGCGCGTGAGGTTCGAGGGAAGAGTGACAACTTGGTCAATTACATCACCCAATTGAAAGGCCGATGCATGGCCACTTCTGAGGGGAAGTACGACGATGCTCTTTCCAACGACTTTGCTGAGTTCATTGGCAAAGACGAAAACGGAATGGACACCACCATCAGTTTGGCGGTCATCCAGAAAAAGGACGAGTACCAAGAACTGACTGCGTTCATGGTGGGCTCTGAGCCCCAGAACCCCAAATACGACGAGAACGATCCGTGGAGCGCTACGGCTTTGCGCAAAAACCTGGAAGCGTACCGCGATTACCTCAAAGGAGTCAAGTTGGTGGACAGCCAAGGAAACACGCGCGAACTTCCCCAATACATCAAAACTCAACTCGACGAACGCTTCACGTTCGAAAACGAGATTGAAGACGGCAAGGAGGTTACGTGGGAAGCGGCCAACTTTTTTGACGTTCCGCTCGCGGCAGTTATGCCGTTGATGTCCAAGATGATCGTGGACGTGCAAGACGCGCAAGAAGACGTTTTGTCGTGGTTGCTTGGAGGCATTGAAGCCAAATCGTACAAGTTCACGGATTTGAAACCCTTGGTGGTTCCCGAATCGAACTACATCCTGCGTGGGGACTCGTTCCGTGCCGACGTGTTGTTGGCTGCTTACGACGCCACCAACGCACCTGAAATCTACGTGGACGGAGACAAGTGGGACAAGCGTGACTCAAGCCTTTTGGCATACGAAGGCTTGGAAGGCTTGACCATCGGCCCGGACGGCATGGGAAAGCTCCGCATTCCAACGCGAGGCATGTCTCTAGGTGAGATGAACTTTAAGGGGCTCATCCGTTACCAGGGACCTGACGGCAACATCGAACCGTATTCGTTCTACACGCCCACCATCACGGTGGCGGAGCCTGCGCTTGTGGTCTCTCCCTCCAAAATGAACGTGTTCTACCGCGGGGTTCCAAACCCAGTCGAAGTTTCCGTGCCCGGTGTCCCCCAAGACAAAATTGAAGTACGCATTGACGGCGGACACAAAATCACGAAGCAGTCCGACGGGACGTACGTGGTTGAACCCAGCTCCAGCAGTTCAGTGCGCGAAGCAAACATCACCGTCTCTGCTGAATTGCCAGACGGCACGAAGAAGACACTTCCGGCGAAGAATTTCCGAGTCAAACGAATCCCTGATCCGGTGGCATTCTGGACTGGGAAGAAACCCTCAGACAAAGGAATCACCAAAGCGGAAGTCCTTTCCTTCGCTCCCGTGGCAGCCCGGATGGAAGGGTTCGACTTTGACGTTCAAGTTCGCGTGAAGAGTTTCACGCTCCGCATTTCGAAGGACGGCTCGTTCTCCGACCTTCCTTCCGGAAACAACCGATTGACAAGCGACCAACAGGAAGCGCTCAAGCGGGTTCGACGCGGCAACATCATTTACTTGGAAGACATTCTGGTGTCCATGCCTGACGGGACAGAGCGAGATCTGCCCCCGATGAAATTGAAGATCACCGGCTAACTTACACGCCATGAAACAGTCCTTGTGCACTTGTTTAACGTTGACGCTCGCCTTGATTGCCTTTGTGCAAACAGCCGAAGCGCAAACCCCCAACGTACTCGACGGCGCCTACGTGAAGGAAACCAACCTCACCAAACGCGTCATCCCCTACCCACACTTGCGGGAGGCAGATGTGATGTACAAGCGTCGCATCTGGCAGGAAATCGACTTGCGTCAGAAGTTCAATCACCCGTTCTACTTCCCGCTGGACCCCATCCAGGATCGACAAAACCTGTTTGATGTCGTGCGTGAAGCTTTGCTCGTAGAAGGATCTTTGGTGGCGTACAGTGCCGGACCACTCGGCATGGACGACGAATTCACCTTTCCGCTCTCAGCAGACAGCATTCGCAAAATCTTGAATCCCGTCACGCTCGTCAAGCAATACGACGACTTCGGGGAGGTGATTGGAACCGTGCAACAAAGCAACGAGCTTTCGTCCGACAAAATCACGCGGTACCGCATCAAGGAAGACTGGATTTGGGACCGTCAACGCAGCGAGCGTTACGTTCGAATTCTCGGCATCGCCCCGATGATGGAGGACTTTGACATCGACGGGAACAGCGTGGGCTTCCGTCCCTTGTTTTGGCTTTACTACCCCGAATGCCGCTACGTCTTCGCCAACAGCGAAGTGTACAACTCCTTCAACGACGCGCAACGCCGCACCTACGAAGACTTGTTCCAGAAGCGCTATTTCTCGAGCTACATCGTCAAAGAAGACAACTCGTTCAACCGCATGATCGTGTCTTACGCGCGTGGGTTGGATGCACTTGCCGAATCGGAGCGCATCCAGCAGGAGCTCTTCAACCTTGAGCACGACATTTGGCATTACTGAGGTTTCCAAGAAATCTTGAGAAAGGGCTGCACGTGGTGCGGCCCTTTTTTGTTCCCCCGCGCCGCAGGTGCGACCTTGCGGGCCATGCTGCATTTGCTGTCGCTCGGGGTCCATTTTGGGGATCGCACGTTGTTCGAAGGGTTGGACTTGGCCGTGGGGACCAAAGACCGAATCGGGTTGGTGGGCCGCAACGGTGCCGGCAAGTCGACGCTTCTCAAAATCATGGCGGGTATCCAAAAACCCTCGGAAGGAAGTGTAAGCAAACCCAAGGAGTACCGAATCGGGTACTTGCCCCAAGAAATGGAGCACGAGGAAAGCGCCTCCGTGTTGGAGGTCGCGATGCAAGCATTCGAAGAAATGAATGCGTTGGAGGCACGCCTCGAATCGCTAACAAAGGAGGTGGCCGAACGCACCGATTACGAAAGCGACTCGTACGCGGATTTGATTCAGGAGCTGAGTGACGCCAACGAACGGTTGGACGCCATTGGTGCCTCTAGCACGGAAGAACAGGCGCACCGAATCCTGCAAGGGCTGGGATTCCAGCTTGCCGACATGGGTCGTCAAATGAACGAATTCAGCGGCGGATGGAAAATGAGGGTTGAGCTTGCGAAGTTGCTGTTGATGCAACCCGACTTGCTCTTGCTGGACGAGCCGACCAACCACCTTGACATTGAAAGCATCGAGTGGTTGGAGGCGTTTCTACTTCACCACCCCGGTGCAATCATGTTGATTTCGCACGACAGGGTTTTCTTGGATACCCTGACCAAGCGTACCGTGGAAATCGGAGGGGTGAAGTTGTACGACTACAAAGGACCGTATTCGGCGTACCAAGTTTGGCGAGAAGATGAGCGGATGAGGCAAGAGCAGGCAGCCAAAAACCAGCAGAAGTACATCCAAGACACCGAGCAACTCATCAACAAGTTCCGAGCGAAAAAGAACAAAGCGGCCTTTGCTCAAAGCTTGATCAAGAAGTTGGACAAGTTGGAGCGCGTGGAAATCGACGCCGCTGAAAACGCCCAAATTCGCTTTCGCTTCCCCCCTGCGCCACGTTCCGGGAAGGTCATCTTTGAAGCCAAGTCGCTGAAGAAGTGCTTTGACGACTTGACCGTGTTTGAAGACTTGGACTTCATCATGGCCCGGCAAGAAAAGGTCGCGCTAGTCGGGAAGAATGGCGCAGGCAAGACCACGCTGACGCGCATGCTGCTGAAGCAAGAGTCCTGCACCGCAGGTGAGCTCAACGTAGGACACAACGTGGACATTGGTTACTACGCCCAAAACCAAACCGACGAACTCGACGGCAACTTGACCGTCATGGAGACCTTGGAAGAGGTGGCCGTTGGCGACGTTCGAAAGCAGTTGCGGGGTCTGTTGGGGTCGTTCCTGTTCTCCGGCGAGGACGTCGACAAGAAGGTGAAAGTGTTGTCGGGGGGAGAGAAAGCACGTTTGGCCTTGTGCAAATTGTTGCTTCACCCGTACAACGTGTTGATCCTGGACGAGCCCACCAACCACCTGGACTTGAAAAGCAAGTCCGTTTTGAAGGAGGCGTTGCAGTCCTTCGACGGTTCGTTGGTGGTGGTGTCCCACGACCGCGATTTTCTCAGCGACATGACCCAATTGGTCTACGAGGTCACACCTCGCGGTCTGAAGCAGTACATCGGCGACATCAAGCAGTTCCTTCACGAGAAACACGCCGCGAGCATCAGCGCGTACGAAGCGAAGAAGACGGTCAAGGTGGAACGGAGCACCAAGGCCAAAGAGCCCGCGGCTTCGGCGCCCTCCGGAGGGGACGATTACAAGACGCGAAAAGAGCGGGAAAAGGCCCTGCGCAAGGCCAAAAACGCCGTAGACCGCCTCGAGAAAAACATCGCCAAGCTCGAATCAAAACAGGAAGCCCACAATGCGGCCATGGCCGAGGTAGACCCCGCCGACCGAACCAAGGTGACCGAGTTGGCTTACGCGTTCGAATCAGTTCAACAAGAGATGCAGGAATGCATCAACCAGTGGGAAAAGGCCGTCGTAGAAGTGGAACGACTCGAGGCGGAAAGCTCAGATTCCTGAGGCTTCAACGTACTTGGTCCATTTGGCCAGTGCGTTTGCCATGTCTTCCGGAAGCTCAGATTCGAAATCCATGCGCTGTCCGGTGCCTGGGTGGGTGAACCCAAGCGTCTTGGCGTGGAGCGCTTGCCGAGGCAACGCGTCAAACATGTTTCGCAGAAACGAGTTGTACTTGCCGCCTTGTATCCCTTTGACGGCCACGTTGCCCCCGTACACCGGATCTCCAAACAACGGGTGGCCAATGTGCTGCATGTGGACGCGGATTTGATGCGTTCGGCCCGTTTCGAGCTTGCATTCCACCAACGAAACGGGGCCAATGCGCTGCAAGACTCGGTAATGGGTCACCGCATGCTTTCCCTCACGGCCGTCCTCAAACACCTGCTGCACTCGTCGGTCGCGCAGGGAGCGTCCGACGTGACCTTCCACGGTGCCGTCTTCAAGCACGTCGCCCCAAACCAACGCCCAGTAACGTCGGTTGACGGTCCGCTCAAAAAATTGCTCGCTGAGGTTCGTCAACGCCCCCTCCGTCTTGCCAAGCACCATCAATCCGGTGGTGTCCTTGTCGAGGCGGTGAACCAAACCGGGACGGGGCTCCGGCTGGTTGGGCAGGCTCGGAATGTTTTGGAAGTGATGCAGGACACCGTTCACCAACGTCCCGGAGTAATTCCCGTGGCCGGGATGGACCACGAGGTCCATGGGCTTGTTGAGGACCAACACGTCGTCGTCTTCGTAGACCACGTCCAGGTCCATCGGCTCTGGGAGCAATTCAAACTCGAAGACCGGCTGCGGAAGCTCCACCGTGACCACGTCCCCCGGCTTCACCTTGTGGTTGCTCTTGACAGGCGCGCCGTTGACACGCACGTAACCTTCTTTCGCGGCTGTTTGCAGCTTGTTGCGCGAGAGGTGAGCGACGAGGTTGATGATGAACTTGTCGACGCGCAGGGGCGTTTGGCCTGGGTCCGCGACGAGGCGGTGGTGCTCAAACAGCTCCTCCCCTTGGTCCTCTTCGTTCAGCGCTTCGTCATTCATGGACGTGCGATCCAGCGTTGCGTCCACGTCTGTCCAAGCTCGTCCGTTCCCACCAGCAGGTAAATGCCCGGAGCTTCCGTCGACCACGAATGTCTTCCCAGGTTCAAGCGTCCCAAATCGGCAACCGTTCGTCCGGCCACGTCGACGACGCGAACGTGCGTCGGCTCGGTGAGCACCCAGTGACACACGCCGACTCCTGGATTGGGGAACAACGAGGGAGCGTGAGCCGGAACTGAAACATCCGCCACGTTGGTGACCAGCTCTTTTCCTGCGCGCAACACCGGCCGGATCATCAGCGAGCCTTCAATCCCCGAGAGCTGCCACGGCGTCGAGGGAAACTTGTACCAGAGGTAGTCGGGGTTGGTGTTGGTGGACTTGTCGAGTCCCACGTTGATTCGATCCTCGCCCTGCTGGACAAAGCCGATGTACACTCGGCCCGCCTCTGCAGCGATTGGCGAGTCAAACTCGACGTAGGTAAAGCCGTCGTACGCGTTGGCAAAATAGTTGGGTTGGTGGATGCTGTATTGGGCCTGAATCTCTCCTCCTGGCTGTCCGGGGTTTTCTTCGTCCTCCCCGCGCACCTTCAAGGTAAAGGTTTCTCCCGAAGCGTCGTCAAAAAACGGCGCAAAGTGAATCCAAACACCGTCAAGCGTGTCGGCCTTTTGAAGGTCAAAACCCACCACCAACTCTCCACCTTGGCCGTCCAATGCGTACGCCTTTTCAGCCGTGCCGTCGTCGTAGGCGTAGTAATCTCGGAAGGTTTGGACGTGAATCAAGCTGTCGTTGTCGGTGACTCCGCTTTGGTTCGTTCCGTTGGCGGCTCCGACCTCATCTTCCCACATGCTTACATGAAAGGTGGCAAACGTGTCGCTTAACGCGGGGTTGAACAAGGTGGTAAGAATCTGCAGGTCCGAGACGTAATCCGTTTCGAACAAGCCCTGCACTGCGTTGTTGGGAATGCTCCCGGAGGCAGGCGCGTAGCTGTTCACGTTTCCAATCACATCGACGCGTTGCACCTTCATGCCAATGTCCTCCTGACTGTTGGATGACGCGCCAAAACTCCGGTGCAACGTCGTCGCCGTCGTCGCCGTGTACTGATCAGCCGAATCGACAAAGTGGGGCCAAGGCATGGCCGTCCACGGGTGCCGAAGCATGCTCGTTGGCGGGGTGACAAAGGCAATTTCCTCAAACAACGGTGCTGGGGTCATCCCGTCTTGGGCGACACGAACGTAGTCGAGGTGCCACGTGTCCACGTTGCCTTCCAACGAGCCGTAACTCCGGAACCGGAATTGAAAATCGTTGTGCAGGTATTCCGGTGCTGCGATGTGGATGACTGCCGAATGAAAAAGCGTGTCGTCGTCGATGCCCTCCGTGGACCACACCCACCGCCAAGGATCTTCGTTGACCACACTCGTTCGAAACTCCACAATCAAGCTGTCCTCTCCAGCGTCGGCGCCGTTGGCGATGCCACCACTTTGGTACCAAAACGACAACGCCACGCTGTCCCCTGCCGAGTAATTGTTCGAACCCAGCAGCAAACGCCGTGAGGTCAGCGTGTCGGCATATCCTGCAGCGTTGGTCGGATTCAATTGGTACGGGTTGCCAAGGGCATTCAAGCCATCCAGCGTCGCGCAACCCACCGTCGGGGGCTGGTAGGCCAAGGTCGTTGTCCGGCGAACGGGACTTGCCTCCCAACGCTTCAAATTTACTGGCGCGTCTTCTTGGTACAGGCTCGGCCAGGCAAAGTCGTCCACGAAAGGAAGCCCAAGCGGAGGCAGCATGTCTCCACCGGAGCGTGACGCTTCCACGGCCTTGACGTGGTGATCCGACACAAACACGTGGCGCAAATCGAGCTCGCGCTCCTGAGCCGACGCTGTCCAAGTCACCAAGACCGAGAAGACCAGAAGGACGGGTGTCGGAGTTGCAAACGGCCTTGCCCCGTCGCAATGGATGCGATTTTTCATCGGAGAGAGGAACGTTTGAAAAGCCAAAATCGTGCGCATCGTGCGTAAAAATTCAATGTTTGCCAAGGTACAAGTCAATGGCTGTGCCTTCACGCACGTACAACTGATCGCCAGGGCTGACGTCTTGAGACACGACCACGGCCAACGTGCTGTCAAGCGCCGTCACCACGTCGTCTTGGTATCCCACGTGGCCCAAGGCCAGGTTACGGCGACCCAAAATGCCCGTGGCGTCTTTCAAGGAAAGACCCACCAACCAAGGGACTCGAACGTCTTTGGCACCAGCCACTCCCACGACGAGCTTGAGCCGCGTTCCCTTCGGGTAGCGAGCGTCGACGCCGACTTTTTTTCCGTCATGTTCTACCCGAATCGCCTTTCCTGCCAAAAGTTTGTTGGGCTCCTCCACGACGTTGACACGAAAACCACGCGTCGTGAGGATTCGTTCTGCAAGCTTGGCGTCCTGACCCTCTTCGATGGCCACCTGTTCGCTTGGAGGGGTAACGCGGTAGGTGGTCAAGAGCACCTTGCGTCCAACCTTGACGGCGCTTCCTGCGGGAGGGTGTTGTTCGACCACGGCCCCAGGGGTTCCTGAGGGCGCGTAGATGGAGTCTTGCCAAACCGCTTCCAGCCCCAAGGCTTGCAAGGATTCCGCGGCTTGGGCTTGGGTGAGACCTGCCAAAGCGGGCACTTCACGCTTCGCCTCTGGCTGGCTGTACCCACGAAGCAACATCAGGGTGCCGACCAACACGACCACCCACGTCAAGGCGATTCCTCCGAGGTGTTTGGCCAAGCTTTTCAACATCAGTCTTCCGTCAAGATTTCTTCCAGAGCGTTGTCGTAATAGGCGCGCAACTCCTCGCAGAAACCGAAGGGCTTGTCGTCAACCACGAGCTTGCCCTTGGTCACGTGACCGAGAAGGGTGGGCTGCAGGCCATGCGATTCGCAGACGTCGAAAAAGTCGTCTTGGTCTTCCTCACGAAGCGAGACGACCGCGCGGCCTTGACCCTCGCCGAACAAGAATCCGTCAATGCGAACCTCGTCGTCCGTGACGATGTCAAAACCGAGGCCGTTGGGCATCGCCATTTCCAGCAACGTCGTGAACAGCCCGCCGTCCGCAACGTCGTGGGAGGCCGCGGCGAGGCCTTTTTGGGCCACCTCACGCAAGCACGCATGGAGCTTGCCTTCGTGTTCAAGATCAAAATGCGGCGCAGGCGATCGGTCGATTCCGACCACGTTCGCGAGGTATTCCGACGCGTTGATGCACCCACTCGATCCTCCAAGCAAGAAAATCAACTCGCCTTTCTCTTTGAAGTCGAGGCCCGTGTGGTGCTTGCGGTCGCTCATCACACCCACCATCCCGATCGTAGGGGTTGGGAACACCGCTCGTGCCGTCCCGTCGGGGTTGGCGGTTTGGTTGTAGAAGCTCACGTTGCCGCCGGTCACAGGGGTATTGAAGTGGCGACACGCACGTCCCATGCCTTGAATGGCCCCAACGAATTGCCAGTAAACCTCCGGGTTGTAGGGGTTTCCAAAGTTGAGGCAGTTGGTGATGGCCGAAGGTTCAGCGCCGGTGCAACTGATGTTGCGCGCCGCCTCGGCCACCGCAATGGCGGTTCCCACTTCCGGGTCGGCTTCCACGTAACGTGCGTTGCAATCCACGGTCAAAGCCAAAGCCTTGTCAGTGCCGCGGACCGAAACGATGCCGGCGTCGGACGGACGGTTGGTGGTGCGGTTGATGGTGCCGACCATGCTGTCGTATTGCTCCCAAACCCAGCGCTTCGACGCGATGTTGGGGAGGCACACGAGCTTGTGCGCAATGTCGACGCACTCGTCCAAAGACGGGACGGGCACGGAATCGGGGTTGAACGCCTGCGCCGTGGCGTACCACGCCGGTTCGGTGTATTCCCGCTCGTACACGGGGGCCCCGCCTCCAAGCACCAAGGTGGATCCCGGCACGTCGCCCACCAGTTCGCCGTTCATGAAGTAGCGAATTCGATCGCCTTCAGTGACCTCGCCAATGTGTTCGGCGTGCAAGTCCCACTTCTTGAAGATGTCCTTCACCTCATCTTCCTGGCCCTTGTGAACCACGACAAGCATGCGTTCTTGAGATTCGCTCAGCAAAATCTCAAACGGCTCCATGTCCTGCTGACGCAAAGGCACGCGGTCGAGGTGAATGTCCATGCCGACTTCGCCCGCGGCGCTCATTTCGGAAGTCGAGCAGGTGATTCCAGCGGCGCCCATGTCCTGCATGCCAACCACGGCTGTGGTCTTCGCCAACTCAAGTGTCGCCTCAAGAAGGAGTTTCTCCTGGAAGGGGTCTCCAACCTGCACCGAAGGCAGGTCGTCCGCACTTTCTTCAGTGATGTCTTTGGAAGCAAATGAAGCGCCTTGGATTCCGTCCTTGCCCGTTGCTGACCCCACGATGTACACGGGGTTTCCGGGACCTGAGGCCGTCGCCGAAATGATTTTGTCTGCTTCGAGGATGCCCACCGACATGGCGTTGACCAGCGGATTCACTTGGTAGCTCGAATCGAAGAACACCTCTCCTCCCACGATTGGAACGCCAAAGCTGTTTCCGTAGTCGCCAATGCCCTTCACCACGCCTTCGAGAAGCCACTTGGTTCGAGGGTTGCTGAGGTCTCCGAAGCGCAGGCTGTTGAGCTGAGCAATGGGACGTGCACCCATCGTGAAGATGTCGCGGTTGATGCCCCCCACGCCGGTTGCCGCGCCTTGGTAGGGCTCGATGGCCGACGGGTGGTTGTGGCTCTCAATCTTGAAAGCGCACCCCAATCCGTCGCCGATGTCGACAATCCCTGCGTTCTCTTCGCCTGCTTTGACCAACATGTGCGGGCCGTCCTTCGGCAGGGTCTTCAGCCACTTGATGGAATTCTTGTACGAGCAGTGTTCGCTCCACATAACCGAATACACGCACATCTCCGTGAAGTTGGGTGTGCGGCCAAGAATGAGTTTTATCTGCTCAAACTCCTCCGGACGGAGGCCCATGTCTTGAGCTTGTTCGAGGGTGGCTGGGGCAATGGAAGCCTTCATGAATCTGGGGACGTGGGGTTGTCTTTCGTCGGTTGAATCGACCCCAAAAATACGGCGCCTGCACGGGCCCACACCGCCTGCTTCCACCCTTTCTCGGCATCTTTTCCACGACATGTCCCCAACGTCCTGATGCGCGGCTTAATTTGCAGCATGCGAGTGGTGATTCAGCGAGTCAGCCGGGCCGAAGTGCGAATTGCAGGGGAGCCGGTTGGAACAATCGGAACTGGGTTTTGTGTGCTCGTCGGAATCGAAGACGCGGACACCCAAGCAGACGCCACGTGGCTCGCGGCAAAAATTGCCAAGCTCCGGGTCTTCAACGACGCGGACGGAAAGATGAATGCCGACTTGTCAGAGGTCGGCGGAAGGCTTTTGGTCGTCAGCCAATTCACCCTGCACGCCAAGACCAAAAAAGGCACACGCCCTTCTTTCATCCGCGCCGCCAAACCCGAACACGCCGTTCCACTTTACGAATTCTTCGTTCAGGAATGCGCGCGAGAAACGAGAACGTCAGTGGCCACGGGGGAGTTCGGTGCCGCCATGGAAGTGGACCTCGTGAACGACGGACCCGTGACGATTTGGATGGACACACACAACAAAGATTGACACCATGAACGACCTAAAACTCCCTGCTTCCAATGTGCCTGACGTAACCCTTCGGCAGGCCCAACTCGAGGTCCACGAGTGGATCACGACGGTGGGAGTGCGCTACTTCAACGAGCTGACCAACTTGGCGATTCTGACCGAAGAGGTTGGGGAATTGGCGCGTCTGATGGCGCGTCGTTACGGCGAACAAAGCGAGAAACCGAGCGACGCGGGGCGTGACTTGGGCGACGAGATGGCGGACGTGCTTTGGGTTCTCATCGCACTTGCCAACCAAACCGGCGTCGACCTCACCCAAGCCCTTGCCGACAACGTCGCCAAAAAAACCGCGCGAGACCAGGACCGGCACCGCAACAACCCCAAGCTGACATGAACGCGATTTTCGCCCACATCCCTCGCAACCTGACCGCATGTCTCGCGGTCTTCGCGTGTGCCTCACCTGCCCTTCTTGCCCAAACATGGAGCGTCAGCTCTGCCACCCAACGTTCCGGCGTTGTCCAGGAACGTGCTGTCCTGCACGAGGCGTCCTGGACGGACGGCCTCGAACTTCGAAATGTGGGACCCTCCGTGATGAGCGGCCGCGTGGTTGACGTGGCGGTGGTCGCCGACACGATGTACGTCGCGTACGCCACAGGCGGGCTTTGGAAAAGCGTGAACCACGGCACCACCTTCGAGCCCTTGCTTATCGAAACCTGCACCCTCGGGGCTGTCGCCGCTCACCCCTCAGGGCGGGTGGTGGTCGGCTCCGGCGAGGTCAATTCTTCGCGGAGCTCGTACGCCGGCGACGGCGTGTACGTCAGCGACGATCACGGAAGGACGTGGCGGCATGCGGGACTCGAAGGCAGCCACCACGTGGGTCGGGTGATCTTGGACTCAAGCAACCCCGACCGCATGTGGGTGGCTGCCCTTGGCGAACTGTACTCGACCAACCGGGGCGGAGCTGTGTACCGTTCAGAAGACGCAGGTCAGAGCTGGAAGGCCGTCCTCACCGTGCCCGGCTCAGGCAAGGACGAGGTCGTGGGATTCGTCGACCTCGTCGCAGACGACAACGACCCCGACCACCTCTTCGCTGCTTCGTGGGACCGGACGAGACGCGCCCACAATTTCACCGAGTCAGGAACCGGAACGGGGATTTGGGAAACCGCGGACGGAGGAGATACGTGGCAACGCATTTCCGCGTGGCCGGGATTTCCAGAAGGGGAGCACGCAGGACGAATCGGTTTGGCGTACCACAGCGAAAGCGCCACCTTGTATGCCTTGCTTGACAACCAAGCGCCGCGCCCTGAGACCAAGGACGACCTAAGTCAAGCAGACACCTTGCTTCAGGCAGAGCAGTTCTTGAGCATGGGCGCCGACGAATTTGCCGAATTGCCCCAAGCTCGACTTCAAGAATTCCTCGATCGCGAAGGATTTGACGAGGCGGACAGCGCTTCAAGCGTTCAAGCACGGGTTCGCAACGGAGAACTCGCGCCGCGCGCCTTGTACGACTTCCTCACGGACGGAAACCGCGCGTTGTTTGACACCGAGATTGCCGGTGCGGAGCTCTACGTCTGCCACCCGGCGGGTCAAAGCACGAGCTCTGGAGGGGCCTCGACCACCCTGACCCGAATCGCCGACGAGAATGCCCAACCACCTGCCGGAGTTTGGAGGCGCACCCACGACGAACCTCTTGACGACGTGTGCTACACCTACGGCTACTACTTCGGCTTGGTGACGGTGGACCCCTCGGACGCATCCACGGTGTACATCGCAGGGGTGCCTCTGTTGAAATCCACGGACGGAGGCTCCACCTTTGAGTCGGTTGGCGCACCCAACGTGCACGTGGACCACCACAAGCTCTGGGTCGACCCCTCCAACCCCAATTACCTCATCAACGGCAACGACGGCGGAATCAACGTGTCGTGGGATGGGGGGGCGTCGTGGATCAAATGCAACAGCCCGTCGGTGGGTCAATTCTACGCGGTGGAAGTGGACGACGCGGATCCTTACCGCATCTACGGTGGGCTTCAAGACAACGGGACTTGGGTGGGGAGCCACCGCCACGAAGAAGGTCCTCGTTGGCACCAAACAGGGCACCACGGTTTCGAATCTCTCAGCGGCGGGGATGGAATGCAAATCGAAGTCGACACGCGGGACAACGAGGTGGTGTACACGGGGTACCAGTTTGGGTGGTACATGCGGACCGATCGCAAGACTGGCGAAACAACCGATCTCCATCCCAAGCACGCGCTCGGCGAAACGCCCCTTCGATGGAATTGGCAAACCCCCATTTTGCTCAGCAAACACCAACAAGACGTGTTTTACATGGCGTCGAATCGGGTGCACCGATCGCTCAACCGGGGCGACGACTTTGAGGCGCTCAGCGGAGACTTGACGCGCGGCAGCAAAGCGGGCAATGTGCCCTTTGGCACCTTGACCACGTTGGCAGAACACCCCAGGCACTTTGGTCGTCTCGCGGTGGGAAGCGACGACGGATTGGTCCACGTCACGTTGGACGGGGGTCACAGCTGGGACCAACTCAACTTGCCCGTGTCCACTTCGGTGGGCAAAGGCCCGAATGGTCGGCACCTCTGGGTGAGCGAAGTGGCGTGGTCCCACCACGACGACGACCTTCTTGTGGTCAGCTTGAACGGGTACCGCCACGACTGCCTGGACGCGTTTGTGTTCGCCACGCGCGATCTGGGGAAGACCTGGGAAAACTGGGGACAACACCTTCCTCACGAACCCGCAAATGCCCTTGTGGAATGCAAAGACCGCGCCGGATGGTGGGTGGTCGGCACCGACGGCGGAGCTTACCTCACTGTGGACGGAGGATTGACCTTCTCAAATCTCCATTCGGACTTGCCTCGTGTGCCAGTGCATGACCTGGTCATTCAAGAACGAGAACAGGACTTGGTGCTCGGCACGCACGGGCGCGGCATCTACGTTCTTGACCTCAGTCCGCTTCTCGAGCGCGAGGGCAACCCCGGGCTCTGGAAAAACGAGGCTTTGACTTTCGAAGAAGCCGACCTTGAGGTGGAACGAAGCGAACGCTGGGGCGAACGCGGTTGGGCGTGGTCGGAGCCCTGGGAGCCGACTGTCGATGCGTGGGTTTGGGCTGGAAGCAGAGGCAAAGCACGTCTTGAGCTCCGCTTCATTCCGAATGCCCCCACCGCACCCGACTCGACGGCCATCACTGGAGGCGGCGCAACCGCCATCTTGAACCAACTCAAAGAGGCGCGGGGATTCGTGGTCGACGCAGGCGAGGTGGACCTCGTGGCCGGGCTTCAAAAGGTGGAGATTCCGTTGCGTCACGGAGACGGGTTCTTGAAGCCAGGCACCTACACCGTGGTGATGGTGACCCTGCCCGAAGAAGGCCGGGGCGTCGAAGCCACGACCACGCTGACGGTCACCGAGACGGACTGACATCCATCAGGCTGGAAGTCACGCGTAACGCACCGAATCCGGGACCTCGCAGACCGGAATCGGAATCATCTTGTGGCGGTTGGCCCGGTGGTGACGGCGGTAGATGCTCAGCACCTCGCGTTGCCGCCACGGCAAGGCCTCTTCCTCGGCTTCCCGCGACGCATCCTCGTTGCCCAGGTGCGACTCTTCCCAGGCCATGGCCCACTCCAGCTCAGGGTAGGAGGCTCCGAGTTGATCTTCGTCGGTGCGATCGTCCCCCCAAAGCCCGTCCGTTGGAGCAGCTTGCTGGATCGCGTCAATCACGCCGAGGTGGGCTGCCAAAGAGAAGACTTCGGTTTTGGTTAAGTCTGCGATGGGCGAAAGGTCCACCCCGCCGTCGCCGTACTTGGTGTAAAAGCCGACCCCAAAATCTTCCACCTTGTTTCCCGTGCCGGCGACCAACGCCTTGGAACGCTGTCCGAGGGCGTACAGGGTGGTCATGCGAAGCCTGGCACGGCTGTTGGCCATTGCGAGGCCTCCGCTCACGTCAGGACCGTCGGGCAACGCGGCAGAAAATGCGTCGTACACTTCCGTCAACGACACCGTGGAGCGACGAACTCGGGGGAACCGAGAACTCAACGAGGCGATGTGATCGGCTGCACGCGAAACCTGGTCAGGAGCCTGGTGAATGGGCATTTCCACGCACGTGGTTGGCGCACCCGTCATTGCACAGAGCGTGGACGTCACCGCAGAATCGATGCCTCCAGACACACCAACCACCCACCCTTCCATGCCGGAAGCGTCGAGGTACGCCTTCAACCAAGCCACGATGTGATTCGCGACCGCTTCGGAGGAAAAGGTAGACTGTGCCATGCTGCTGTGGGTTCCGCAAGTTGCAACACGCGGCCCAAATGAAGGTTCACTGCCGTCAGAAGACGACCCCCAACGTCAGTGCGAGAAAGCTGTCGTGGCCCACCATCTTCGTGGTCAGCGGGCCGTCTTGGGCAAACCGCGGTACGCCCGAGGCGTCGACCTTGACGACGGTTTGGTCTTTGTGCGTGGAGAACAAACTGTTGTTGTACGTAAGCCCCACCATCAGTGCCGTGGTGCCGGCAATGCGGCGTTCAAACCCCAAACCGACAATCATGGATGCGCGAAAAAGGCTGGCAAAGTCGCCGGAGATTTGGTCTTCCATGGGAACAACTGGGTTGTCCACCGGCGACCAGACCTCGCCGTTTCGCTCAAACCCCACGTACCTCACCTCGTCGGCCTCACGCCGGGTGTTCAACCCCACACCGCCCCCAAACTTGCCGTAATACGTCGTGTAACCAATCTCCTTGGTGCGCAACTTGAAGGTCAAAGGAAGCTCTACGTACTGGTTGTTGAAACTGCGTGTCACATGACTCAGCGTGCTGTCGGTGGTGGGCTCCCAATACTGAACCTCACTTCCAGTGCGGAAGACATGGAGCCCCGTCCCGAAGGCGTAGGTCTCGGCGAACAAGATGTCCGCCATGAATTGGTAGCCAAAATGCGCCTGCCCCCCGTCCGCGCTGTGCTCAAAATCCCGCGAGTTCATCCACGCCACGTTGGGATCCAAGGCAAGGCCCATGCGAAATCCTTGGGCTTGGGCGTTTCCTTCCAAGGATCCCCCCAATGCGAGGACCAGGCTGAGCAACAGCGCCACCCAGCCGGCGAAAATCCCGCCTTCGTTGTTCATCTTTGTCATCGTCTGCAGCGATTTGTTCAAATCTAACGTTCCGTTTTATGCGTCCCTTCCCTTTCTCCTGCAAGTTGTTCCACGGCGCGCTGTGGGTTTTGGCGTGGGGCACCGTGGCCGGGTGCGAGCGCCGTCCCTCACCTGTCGACGTCTCCAGCATGGACTTGCCGGCCGACCACCGCGAAGTGAATTGGATGGAGGTGTTGGACAACCTTCCAGAGGACAAGAACCGGGCCAAACAATTGGATCACCTTCGCGGAGCCCACAACGGGTTTTGGACGGAATGGTGCGAAGGCATCCTTCAGTTGGGGCCTGCAACCGACACAGCCTCGGTCGAAGTCCTGACGCAATTCCTTGACCAAATGCAGCCGATGCTTGCCGCCATTGACACCACGTCGGGGTCCGCCGAGGTTCTCGAACGCGAATCAGCCCTGCTCCTCGATGGCCTGAAACGTCTTTCCGTGATGGACCCTGGAGCGAAGTTGCCCGACGTGGTCTGGATGCCTTCCGGCTTCAACTTTGCAATCTACCCGGGAGACGGGTGGCTCGGCGTGGGACTCGATTGGTTTCTCGGAAGCGACCACCCCATGCATCGCGAGTTGCCACCTTCACGCTTTCCGAGCTACCGGCTTGCTCGCATGCGTTCCGACTGGATGGCGACCGACGCCTTGAAAGGGTGGCTCCTTGTTTCCTACCAAGACCGCATCCCCGCTTCACCGCGAACGGTCGACATGTGGCTGTACTGGGGCAAAATCATGCACCTCACATCTCGGTGCTTTCCCGACGCTTCGCCCGCCCAACTGATGAACTGGTCGGAGGAACAATGGAATTGGGCCACCGAGCATGAACGCGCTACGTGGGCGGAAATGCAACCTCAAGACCGCATGTTTTCCTCCAACCCCAAGGACGTGATGCGGTGGTTTCAGGAAGGACCGTTCACGCGTGTAGGCAAGGTTCCACAAGACAGCCCCGACCGGTTGGGAATCTTCTTGGGGTGGCAGGCGGTCGAGGCCGCGATGCGAACGCACCCCGAATGGACTGAAGTCGACCTCCTGGAATTGCAGGATCCGCAACCCGTGTTGCGGTCCTACCGGCCGTAGGCGTACTTTCGCGGCATGGCCACCTCCCGCATCACCATCGACGTCACCACCGACGAAAACCACGTTCCTGTCGCCATGGAATGGACCGCCGACGACGGCGGAATCCAGAACCAGCCCGCCTCCGCAATGGCCCTTTCCATGTGGAACGCCAAGGAATTCGCCGCCATGCGCATGGACCTTTGGACCAAGGAAATGAGCGTGGAGGAAATGCGGTCGTTCGTCGTTCAGACCATGATGACTCTTGCCGACACGTACGAGCGCGCCACGTCTGACAAGGACCACGCCAAGGCCATTCGCGGGTTCACGGAAGAACTCGCCAAACGCATTGGCGTCTTGGAAGGGTAATCGAGAACGCCCTCAGCGTTCGTAGAGGCCGTTCGTGGAGGCGATGAAACGCAGCACCTCTTCGCGCCCCTCCCCCGTGTTTCCGCTGGTGACAAACACCGGAGGCATCTTGTGCCATTGCTTCAGCATAACCTGTTCGTAGGCGGGCAAAAACGCGGCACGCTCCGCCTTGTTCAGCTTGTCGACCTTCGTGAACACCAGGACAAACGGCAACCCAGCCTCTCCCATCCACGCCATGAATTCGAGGTCGACTTTTTGGGCTGGAATGCGTGAATCGACGAGCATCATCACGCACATCAAATTGGTTCGGGTGTTCAAGTAATCTTGCGTCACCTTCATCCACTTCGCGCGATCCTTCTTGCTCACTTTCGCGTACCCAAATCCCGGCAAATCCACGAGGTACCACGTGTCGTCCACGTCAAAGTGATTGATCAATTGCGTTTTGCCCGGGGTGCTGGACGTCTTGGCAAGGCTGTTCCGACCCACGAGCATGTTGAGCAAGGAGCTCTTTCCCACGTTGGATCGGCCGATGAAGGCGTATTCCGGACGGTCCGGCCTGGGGCACTCCGACGGCTGGGCGCTGCTTTTGACAAACGAGGCCTCCTTGAGGTCCCAGTTGTCCGGGCTCGTGGGCGCTTTGGAGGAACTCATCGTCGCGGAGCCTCAGGCAATTCCCCGAGCGGCGTACCACTCGGAAAGGATTTGGTTGAACGTGTCGGGGTGCTCCATCATGGGCGCGTGGCCGCACGCGTCAATCCAAAACAGGTCCGCGTCCGGCAACCCCGCCTTGAATTCCTCGGCCACTTCCGGAGGAGTGATGATGTCGTTTCTCCCCCAAATCAAACACACCGGCACGTTCATGGAGGGCAAATCCTTGGCCATGTTGTGACGGATGGCGGACTTGGCGATGCTCAGAATGCGCAGCACCTTGTTTCTGTCGTTGACCGCCTCAAAGCACTCGTCCACCAATTCTGGGGTCGCATGCTTGGGGTCGTGAAAGGTCACCGCCACTTTCTCCTTGATGTAACTCTTGTCTTCTCGCCGCGGAAAGCTTGAGCCAAACGCATTCTCGTACAATCCGCTGCTCGCCGTCAACGTCAGGGAAGCCACGCGATCAAGGTGGTCTCGTGTGTAGATCAACCCCACGTGACCGCCGAGGCTGTTGCCGAGCAAGTGCACCTTATCCAGCCCCAATTCGTCGAGGAAGCCCGCGATGTGCTTGGCCATGTTTTTGGCGTTGGTCTCAAGCATGGGAAGCTCGTAAATCGGCAACATGGGGGTGATCACCCGGAAGCGTTTGCTGAAGTATGCACGCACTTCGGAAAAATTGCTCAACGCACCGAAGAGGCCGTGCAACAGCACCAGCGGCGTGCCTTGCCCCTCCTCCACGTAGCGGTAGGGGCCGCGCTCGAGAATTGTGGAATCCATGAGGTCAAAAATGCGGCGGACTCCGCCCCCCTACGCAACCCATTTGGGCCTGCCGTCCACGTCCCGTTGTTCACATCCCCTGTGAATAACGTGTTGACAGCGAAAACACCCCACTTTCTCCCACCTCCCCAAAACCCTCGATTTCATTGGTGATTTTCCGGATGAACGTCCAAACTTTTTCCACAAAGTGGGAGAAAGTGTCAACGAGTGGGAGAAAGTGGGAAATCAATCGTACTTTTGATTTGGCGAAAACGCACCCATGCTCAACCTGCTCGGAGAACACCCCTGTCGCATCGACGCCAAAGGCCGTTTGATGTTCCCTGCCAAACTGCGGAAGCAGTTGGACGGAGTGATTCACCACGGACTCGTGGTGAACCGGGACATTTTCGAGGGTTGCCTGGTGCTGTACCCCAAGCCCGAATGGGACAAGGTGAATGCTGAAATGGCGCGCTTGAGCCGGTACAACCGCAAGCATCAGCTGTTTCAGCGAAAATTCATGAAGGGCGCCACCCACGTGGACTTGGACGGATCGGGCCGCATCAACCTGCCCTCCGCCCTGCTCGCTTACGCCGGCATCGACCCGAAGGATGCCAAAGAAGTGATCGTCTCCGGACTGGGCGAGAAAGTGGAAATCTGGAATCAGGATGCGTACAACAAGCAAGTCATCCAAGACGAGGACAACCTCGACTTCGGCGACTTGGCAGAAGACGTGCGCAAGGACCTCGACGGCACCGACGCAGAATGACCGCATCCTACCACGTTCCCGTCATGCTGGACGCCTCCCTCGAGGCGCTCAACCTCGGCGGCGACGGCGGGGAACGCGAAGGCAATTGGATGGACGCCACGTTTGGCGGAGGTGGGCACAGCCGGGCCATCTTGGCGAAGCTTGGGCCCGGCGGGAGGTTGTTTGGGTTTGACCAAGATCCCGACGCGGCGTCCAATGCGCTCGACGACACACGGTTCACTTTGGTGGCGGCCAACTTCCGATTCGCCCCTCAGTTTTTGCGGGCACACCAAGGACTGCCCCTGGAAGGCTTGCTGGCCGACCTCGGCGTGAGCTCCCATCAATTTGACACGGCGGAACGCGGCTTTTCGTTGCGGTTTGACGGACCGCTCGACATGCGTATGAATCCCGGAACGGGAGAGCCCGCTAGCGCGTGGCTCTCCCAGGCGGAGGTCTCGGAAATGACCCAAGTCTTCCGCCGTTACGGGGAACTCAACCGACCCGACAAACTGGCCCACCGCATTGTTGCGGCGCGCGAAGAAACCCCCATCACAACGACGCACG